>Ga0207421_10002634_pt1 | contig 22123 bp, 16 predicted proteins | sample SodLakKL_010_SED_4_FD_187542 | JGI IMG/M metagenome (GOLD analysis project Ga0207421, IMG submission 187542) | Alkaline sediment microbial communities from Lake Tanatar, Kulunda Steppe, Russia - 8KL_010_SED (SPAdes) (version 2) | ecosystem: Environmental > Aquatic > Non-marine Saline and...
GCCTGTTGCAGGGGCAAACTTTTTCAAACCTGCAACCCGAATGGACTGGCCATAAAAATTGTGATTATTCACCGAATTGCCAAAGCAAAGCAGAGACAAACTGCTGAACATTTAACAAAAAATATTGATTTCCAAGGACGGCACGCATTTATGGAAAAGGTTCTCAAGAAACTGGCTGACGAACTCAACAGCCTGGACGAAGCATCCCTCATCAGCCTGTGGGACAAGTATTACGAACGGGTGCAGAGCTTCACCCCCAGCCGTGAATGGGAGGAGGATATACTGATACTGTCCATGATTCAGTCAGTACGCTGGAAAAACCAGCTTTTCAACCAGTACCTGAGCCGGCAGTCCGAAACTACTTCACAGCAGGAAGAAAAAAAGAGCTCACTACGGCCAGTCAGGAGGGACAAGGTCAAGAAATCCGCCAAGGTGCTCAGTTTCAAACCGCGAGAGTAGGGCCTGTCCGTAGAGGAGGTTGTAGTAATAACGCACACTTTCCACGAAATGTACTGCTTCATATCCCCGGGTATAGCCCCGGGGAACAGTTTCAAAATATTCCTGATAGCTTAAGAGAGGATAAGTCTTTTTCAGCCCGTTCCAAGAATCAGGGTTGAAACCCTGGCGCTCAGCCAGGGTCCTGGCATCATAAACATGCCCTAGACCCTGGTTGTATGCAGCCAGGGCCATAAACCATTTGTCCCAGGACTTAACATCTATTCTATCCATGCGCTCCCCGAGCATCTGCAGGTACTTGGCCCCCCCTGTGATGCTCTGGTGAGGATCCAGGCGATCTTCTATTCCCAGAAATTCCGCGGTATGCGAAGTGATCTGCATAAGCCCCCTGACTCCGGTACGGCTGGTTGCTCCAGGATCAAAGCGGGATTCCTGGTAAATTATTGCCACCAGAAACAGGGGATCCAGGTTGTAGCGCCTGGAAACTTCTCTGATGGTGCCTGCATACTTGGGCAGTTCGTTTTGTAAAGCATACTGCAAATGCCTGAGTTCATAGGGATCCTGACTTTCCGGGTAAAATCCGAAATACCTGTCCAGCATTTCATCCAGCAGACCCGACTCCCTGATATTTTTCCAGAACTTGCTGAACTCGCGGTCCAGGTTTATGTAATGTTTGCTCCAAAGCCAGCTAAGGGAGTATGTCTTATCCAGGGCCTCGCTTCTGCGCACCTCCGGATAAAAACCCTTCCATAATCTGTAGCTTTTTTCATCTTTGATGCCGAAGCGGAATTTGCGATCCGCCAGGACGTCAAAAAAGTCCATTCCAGACCCGGGTCTCCTGGAAGGAATCAGGTCGCACTGCAGGCTGTTGCGCATATCCTGCAATAGTCTGTCATAAACTGACCTGTCTGGGATAATCATGTCGGTTGCGCACAGGTCCTGCAAGCTTCTCAAGGGATAACGCCATTGATTGTGCAGAACAAGAAAGCTGCCTTCCAGGTACACCGGGCCTTTTTGCAGGGCGTTTATTTCCCGGGTCTGCATACCCGGCACCGGCAGAAGAAGATGCAATTCATTGGTTAAAAGCTTGTCCTTGCCCTGCATATAATCCTGCACCTCCACCCAGACCGGGGTCAGTCCGTTCTGGCTGCAGAAAAGCTCCACAAGTTCACGTTCCAGACCGGGACCGTAAGGACTAAGTTCTGCATTAACTCTTTGTGAGGGCTTGAAACCGATTCTGATGGTGTCTTCAGTCCACTGGCGCTGTTCCAGGCGATAATCGTACTCATACCAGATGACAAAAGCCACCTGCACCAGCAGCAGAAAAATGATTGCAGCGGTTTCTTTTGTGGATATACTGTAATCATAGCGGAAGGTCATGTCTGCGTAGACTCCTTAACCGGCCATACCAGATGGCAAAGTGGTCAAAATTCATACTTTACTTGATTTCCGGGCAAATGGCAAACTTGGTCCTCATGGGGCGCATTGACTTTGCTTATTTGCTATTTTAAAAAGCAGGCTATTTGCAAAAATTCAGGAGCTCAATCCCCATACGAGCTCAGAGCAGGGCGCACTGCAAGACATAAGTACCGCAGAGATTACGGAGGCTGATTCATGTCCAATATCGTTGTTTTCGGGACCCAGTGGGGTGATGAGGGAAAGGGAAAAATAGTTGATCTGCTTACTGAGCGCGCTGATGTAATTGTCAGGTTCCAGGGAGGCAACAATGCCGGACATACACTGGTCACCAGAGACAAAAAATTTATCCTGCATCTGATCCCCTCGGGTATACTGCATCCGGACAAAATCTGCCTCATCGGCAACGGAGTGGTTCTGGACCCGGAAGTTCTGTGCAGGGAGATGGATGACCTGCATCAGGGAGGAATAGAGATTACCCCGGCAAGCCTTGGAATCAGCAAGAAAACCCATCTCATAATGCCTTACCATAAGGAACTGGATAGAGCCAGGGAGCAGGCCAAGTCCGGTAAGGACAAGATCGGCACCACAGGAAGGGGTATCGGGCCATGCTATGAGGACAAGATGTCCCGCGTGGGCATCAGGGCCGGGGACATGCAGGACAGAGACCTCTTGCTGGCCAAAATAAAAAGGGCCCTGCCGGAAAAAAACGCCCTGTTGCAGAGCCTGTACCAAAATAAACCACTGCAGGCTGAGGAGGTTATGCGGTCGATTGCGCCTTACGCTGACAGGCTGGTGCCTTATTTAACTGATGTATCCCACAAGATCCAGAACGCCAGGGAAGCAGGGCAAACAGTCATGTTCGAAGGCGCCCAGGGAGTGCAACTGGACATAGATCACGGGACCTACCCCTTTGTTACTTCTTCCAATACTATTACCGGCAATGCTTCTGCCGGCACTGGTAGTTATTACAGCATGGACGAGGCCATTGGCGTGGTCAAAGCCTATACCACCCGTGTGGGACAGGGCCCTTTTCCTACACAGCTGGACAACGACGTGGGAGAGCACATGCAGGTCCAAGGAGCGGAATACGGATCCACCACAGGACGCAAGAGACGCTGCGGGTGGTTGGATCTCGTAGTCCTGCGCGAAGCTGTGAGGCTGTGTGGTCCTACCACCCTGGCCATTACCAAGCTGGATGTGATGAGTGGGCTGGACAGCATCAAGTTCTGCATAGCGTATGAATATCAGGGCCAAGAGATCCTGTATCCTCCACAGGAAGAAAACTCCATGTCCGTTGCGAGGCCCGTTTACCAGGAGTTACCTGGATGGAGAGAAGACATAAGCCAATGCAGAACCCGCCGGGACCTGCCGCAAAATGCGCGCAGGTACATCGAACATATTGAAGATGCCCTGAAAACACCGGCCAAAATAATTTCAGTAGGTCCGGACCGTGAACAGACTATCCTATAAAATGCCTGCAACGGCCTTATATTCATACTGAACATGTCCTCCTTGCCGTTTAAAACCATCCAGGACCAGAGCCATGTGGCCGATCTTTTGATACGTATGGCCGAAAATCCCCCCTGCAGCCTGGTTCTGGAAGGCGGCAACCAGTTACAGAGAAGCGCCCTTGCCGGGTACCTGCTAAAAGCCCTGCATTGCAGAAACCCAGGACCTGGTCCGTGTCTGGAATGCGACCTGTGCGTCAAAATCGAGGCTGATGCCTTCAGGGACCTGTTCCGGCTTAAACCCCTGGAAGGCCTGTCTGTAGAAGAAGTCCGGGAAATGCGGCCTGTGCTTTCCCAGAGCCCTCATCACGGCTGGCGCATGATTGTGGTGGAGGAAGCAGGCGAGATGAACGCAGCCTGCGCCAATGCTCTTCTAAAATCCGTGGAGGAACCGGTAAGCCGGAATATTTTTGTTTTTCTGACCAATGAAAGGCAATCCATACTGCCCACCATCATTTCCAGGAGTTTCGTACTTACTCTGGGGCGAATACCCGGGACTGAGCTTGAACCTGATCAGGAAGAGCTTTACTCGGATTTCAATGATTTTGTCCTTTCTGGAAAAGGATTTATACACAAGACTTCCAAAAAGGAAAGTTTCGACCTGACTGGAGCCAGACAGTTTCTTTGCAGGATCCGCCTGGACCTGGCCCGGGGTATGCGGGGTGAAGACAGTCTTTTTCAGGACATGGGAGCTGAACAAGCCTACAGGATGCTCCTGGCCCTGCAAAAAGCCGAGCAGGCCCTGTCATTCAAGGTGCGCACCGACCTTGTGATGCAGTGGCTGGCCCTGACCACGTGGAAAATTTTCAATAAAATAAAATAACCACCTGTAGACAGCTCAATTTTTTGCTGCCTTGGGGCAAAGGAGGACTCCATAACCTTATGTTTACCGAACAGGATATTTATCTTTACAAGCAGGGAAGGCACTTTCGTCTTTACAAGCACCTGGGAGCACAGGTGGTCATGCACGGTGGAGTGCGCGGAACCTACTTCGGGGTATGGGCCCCCAACGCGGAAAAGGTCAGTGTCATAGGAGATTTTAACTACTGGGACAACACCACCCATCAGCTAAACGTCCGCGGAGACGGTTCCGGAATCTGGGAAGGATTTGTGCAGGAAGCCATGCCAGGTCACAAGTACAAATACCATATCCAGTCCAGGTTTCAAGGCTACAGCGTAGACAAAGGCGATCCCTTTGGATTCTACTGGGAAACCGCTCCCAGTACAGCTTCCATCATCTGGCAGATGGACTATCAATGGGGAGATGAAGAATGGATGAAGAACCGCCGGGAAATAAACCGTCAGGACAAGCCTCTGAGCATCTACGAAATGCACCTGGGTTCCTGGATGCGGGACCCGGATAATCCCGAGAGGCTTTTGAGCTACAGGGAGCTTGCTGACAGACTGCCAGGCTACCTTCTGGATATGGGCTTTACTCACGTGGAATTCATGCCCGTGGCCGAGCATCCATTTTATGGATCATGGGGATATCAGATTCTGGGTTTTTTCGCCCCCACCAGCCGTTACGGTACTCCCCAGGACTTCATGTACCTCATAGATGTTCTGCACCAGCACGGTATAGGGGTCATCCTGGACTGGGTGCCTTCCCATTTCCCCACCGACGAGGTGGGACTGGGCTTTTTCGACGGCACCCACCTGTATGAGCATATGGACAGGCGCAAAGGGTTTCACCCGGAATGGAAAAGCTACATCTTCAATTACGGCCGCAATGAGGTGGTCAGCTTTCTTATAAGCAACGCCCTGTTCTGGCTGGATTACTATCATATAGACGGGCTTCGCCTGGACGCAGTGGCTTCCATGCTTTACCTGGATTACGCCCGCGATGACGGAGAATGGGAGCCCAACGAGTTCGGGGGCAATGAAAATCTGGATGCTATAAGCTTTCTTAAGAACCTCAACAGCGAGGTTTACCGTTCTTACCCTGATGTGCAGACCTTTGCCGAGGAATCCACCTCCTGGCCCATGGTTTCCAGACCTACCTACGTAGGGGGGCTGGGGTTCGGATACAAATGGAACATGGGCTGGATGAACGACACTCTGAGCTATATGAGCAAAGAACCCATATTTCGCAAATATCACCACAATCAGATGACCTTCAGCATCTGGTACGCTTTTACCGAAAACTTTGTTCTGCCTCTGTCCCATGACGAGGTGGTGCACCTGAAGGGATCACTGGTAAAAAAAATGCCCGGTGACGACTGGCAGAAACTGGCCAATCTGCGTCTTCTGCTGGGATACATGTACGCCCATCCCGGTAAGAAACTCTTGTTTATGGGGGCTGAAATGGCCCAGTGGTCTGAGTGGAACCATGACAAGAGCCTGGACTGGCATTTGCTGCAATACGACCAGCACAGGCAGATCCAGGACTGGCTGCGTGAGGTCAATGCCCTGTACCGCAGCCGTCCTCAGCTTTATGAGCTGGACTTCGCTCCCGGAGGATTCTCCTGGATCGACTGCACAGATGCGGATGGCAGCGTATTATCCTTTATCCGCCGGGACAAAGGGAAGACCCCCCTGGTGATGGCTGCCAATTTCACACCCATACCCAGGCATGAGTATATCCTGGGAGTACCTGGGCCTGGACCCTACAAGGAGATACTGAACAGCGACGATGCCCGGTTCGGTGGTTCACATCAGGTCAACCCGGATGTCTATCACGCTCAGGAGGTTCAGGCCCATGGTTATTCACACCGCCTGAGCCTGACCCTGCCCCCTCTGGGCATACTTTTCATGGAGCAGTCCTTATGAAAAGGCTAAACGGCATACTCCTGCATATCTCATCTCTACCCGGACCATACGGATCCGGAGACATGGGTCCCCATGCCTACCGCTTCGTGGACTTTCTGGCTGGCAGCAAACAGAAGATCTGGCAGATACTGCCCCTTAATCCTACTACACCCGGAACCGGCAACTCCCCGTATTCCAGCTACAGTGCATTCGCCGGCAACCCTCTTTTTATTGATCCTGAGGAGTTGAAAGACAAAGGTCTCCTGGACCCGGAAGATACCAGTGATCTGCCAGGTTTTCCAGAACACCGCACGGACTACGAACTGGCCGGGGCCTTTAAGAAAGCCATGCTGCAAAAGGCCTACAAGCGCAACAGAGAAAACCTGGAAAATGGTTCCAGGTTTGAGCTTTTCTGCCGCACTCACTCTTTCTGGCTGGATGATTTTGCCCTTTTCAGCGCGCTGAAAGAATATTTTAACGGAGCACCATGGTACAGGTGGCCAAGGGAAATCAAGCTTCGCCGACCCGAAGCAGTGGAGAATTTCAAAAGTAAACTCTCAGATGAAATTCTGCGCGAAAAATTCTGTCAGTACCTTTTTTTTAATCAATGGCAGAAGCTTAAAACTTATGCCAACAATCAAAACGTGGTGATCTTCGGAGATCTGCCCATTTACGTAAGCATGGACAGCTGCGACGTCTGGTCCAATCCGCACCTCTTTTTGCTGGACCAGGAGAAAAACCCCACCAGAGTTGCAGGTGCTCCTCCGGATTATTTCAGCGAGACAGGGCAGTTGTGGGGCAATCCACTTTATGACTGGGACGAATGCGCCCGGGAAAATTACCAGTGGTGGATCAAACGCATAAGACAGAACCTGGTTATGTTCGACCTGTTGAGATTCGATCATTTCCGGGGATTTGCCTCCTACTGGAGCATACCGGCTGGAGCCGGAACCGCCGTCAATGGAAAATGGGTGCAGGGTCCCGGGCATCATTTCTGGTCCGCCCTGACCAGCGAAATATCCCCGGCGCATTTTGTCGCTGAAGACCTGGGTTACATTACTGAAGATGTACTGGAATTAAGGGACAGTTACGGGCTGCCCGGAATGAAGATCCTGCAGTTCGCCTTTGGCGACGACATGCCCACCAATCCGTATATACCTCACAACCATATACCTAATTGCGTGATATACCCGGGAACGCATGACAATAATACGGTCAGGGGATGGTTCGAAAATGAACTGGATACTCAGGCCAAAACCCGGCTGCGCGAATACACAGGACGCAATCTCGATGCAGAAAATATTTCCATGGAAATTATACGAATGGCCATGTCCTCACCAGCCAGATTATGTGTCCTGCCCATGCAGGACGTACTTGGCCTGGACAGCCGTTTTCGTATGAATACGCCGGCCATTGCCAAAGGAAACTGGGAGTGGCGGTTAAAAAATGCAGAAATTGGCATTGATATCAAAAAGTTTTTACTCTACTTTACCACCATATACGGAAGGGACAACCACTATGATCCCGGCCTGGAATCTAAAGCAGACGATAACTAGTCCTTAAAACACGGGGGGACGCACAAATGAACGCATTCAGACTGATATTTCTGTTGCTGGTTTTTGCCGCAGTTATGCTTGGGCTCAGCCAAAACATCGAAACTCTGGGGCTTAAAGCACCGCTGGGGATTGACTTGTGGTTCATTGAATTTTCTTTGCCTCAAGTAGCCATGTATGTATTCATATTTTTCTGTTTTTTGCTGGGTATAATTTTCGGAATCATCACCTTTTTCCCGGCCAACAGGGATGCCAGGGAAAGATTGAAAGTCCTGCGCAAAAAATTAAGACTACTGCAGGAAGATTTCAAGACGGTCGAGATGGAGCGCGCAAAACAGATCATGAAGCGCCAGGAAAAAATTACTCCTGACGAAGAAGCCTTTAAAGACGAAATTGTAAGCGCAACCTCGTCCAGGGCTTGGGGCAAGGCAGCCATGGCCGGATGTATTGTTATTTTCGCCATCCTGGTGGTAATTTACTACTATGGCCATTCAGAACTGGAAAAGGTGCATGAGCAAGCTGCCGCCACTGAAGAAAAAACCAGCAGCATGATTGAGGACACCCGGAGCAGTCTGGATAACCTGGAGCGGGATTTCAGAGCTTCGGATAAAAAGCTCGGGGAACTTGACAGTGAATTCAAAAAAGAGAGCGCAAAGCTCAGGGAGACCACCGAGAGCATGCAGGGCATGCTGGAAAAACACTCTGAGGAAATCAGCGAACTAAAGCTTATACCGGTGCAGACCCGTGATTACCTGACACTTATGCACCTGGAGCAGTACCTGCAGACTCTGGATTATCTAAAGCAGGGAGCAGAAACCGACGCAGACATCAAGCGTCTGCAGGAAGCCTCAGACCAAGTCCGCAAAGCTCTGGAGCATTACCGGGAAAAATCGGATTGATCCTGACTCGAAGTGAGGTTTTTCAAACGAACCTCTATGGCTCCAGGATTGGGATGAATATCCAGGAGTTCTTTTAACAGGGCCTTTGCTTCGTCAATCTCTTCCTGGTCCAGCAGTACTTCGGCCAGCAGAAGTCCTGCTCTGGATTTATATTCTTTCCCGGCATCCAGTCTGTAAGCTCTGGACAAGATTTCCCCGGCCCGGGTGAGATCAGTTTGCATATAATATGATTTGCCCAGAGTATATTGAATCCTGGAGCAAAGGTCGGCATCAATCTCACCTGAACACTCTGAAAAATCCTTAAGGTCTTCCCGGACCTTTTCAAACTCCCGTAGCTGCATTCCTTTTTTGGACATGAAAAGCGCAGCTTCTTTTTTGTTCCGCATGGAGACTGCCAGATCTTTATTCTTTTTCCAGATCCGGCGGCTTTCCCTGGGTTGTCCCAGCCGTTCATACATGACTGCCATGCTGGCATTTATATCCAGAATTTTGTCCTTTTCTCTGTCAAATTCCATCTGCATGGCCTTTAATATGTCCAGCCCCCCCTGCACATCTCCGTAAATATCCACCCTGATGCTTAAAAGCCGGTTCCAGGCCTGGTATCTTTTGGAGCCGTGCTCTTTTTCATCTATATACTGCTGGTAAAGAGTTTTGGCCTGGTTGAACTGACCCGTGGAAAAATAATACTCCGCCTGATCAAAATAAGACGTATCCCCTTCCTGTTCCAGGCACCCCAGAAGCAGAAAAGATAAATGAATCTGAATAATGATGCAGCATATCCATTTCATGCATATAACTTACAGAATTTAAGACACATTTTTATTGTCATGTAGGTGCTGTTCCGGGATGATCAGGTCTGCGCAGATCACTTTCTGGTCATTTTCCAGATTCACCAGCTTTACCCCCTGGGTAGAACGTCCGACAGAGCGTATATCGCTGGTGCCCAGCCTGATAATCTTGTTGGCTGAGGTAAAAATAATCAGCTCTTCCTGGTCCGAAACAGGCAGAGAGGTTACCACCTTGCCGGTCTTGGATGTTATCTTCATATTGATAATCCCTTTTCCTCCCCTGGCCTGTATTTTGTACATATCCAGGACGGTTTTTTTTCCAAAACCATTCTCGGAAATGGTAAAGAGCTGCCTCTCTTCACCCGGATCAATTATAACCCCGGACACCACTTTATCGTTTGGCCGCAGAGAAATCCCTTTAACCCCGGAGGCGTTCCTGCCCAGAGCCCTGAGTGCGCTGCATGCAAAGCGAATAGCCATCCCATCATGAGTGGATAAAATTATCTCGGATTCATCTTTGACCACTTTGACTCCGATTAATTCATCTCCCGGCTTGAGAGTAGCCGCAATCAGCCCAGGGGAACGCATATTCTTGAACATCTCAATGGATGTTTTCTTGACCATTCCTTTTCTGGTCACAAAAAGAAAATAGTTTCTCAAGTAAAAATTGCGCTCTGAAAGTGCTGTGGCAATATATTCCTCGTTTTCCAGGGGGAGCAGGTTCTTTATGTGTACACCCCTTGCCGTGCGTGATCCTTCCGGAATTTCGTAGGCTTTGAGCAGATACGCCTTGCCGGTGTTGGAAAAGAGATAGATATCTTTGTGATTGCTGGTGGTAAAAAGAGTAGTTATAAAATCCTTGTCTCCGACATTGGCCCCGGCTATTCCTTTACCTCCTCTTTTCTGCTGGTGATAATATTCCAGGAGGGTCCTCTTGATGTATCCATTCCTGGACAGGGTAACCACCACGTCCTGATCAGGAACCAGGTCCAGCATATTTATACTGTCCGGATCCTGCTCCATGATACGTGTTCTGCGCGGTGTGGCGTATGTGTTTTTGATTTCCTGCAGTTCTTTTCTTATTTCCCCTTTGAGCACATCGACATTTTCCAGGATGCTTTTTAAAAATTCAATCTGCTTTAACAGTTCCCTGTACTCTTGCAGCAGCTTTTCGCGCTCCATATTGGTAAGCCTTTGCAGGCGCATATCCAGGATGGCCTGAGCCTGAACCGCACTCAGGGAAAAGTTGGAAATGAGTTTTTCCTTTGCTTCGGCTCCGGTGGAGGATGACCTGATGAGGCGGACCACTTCGTCAATGTTGTCCAGAGCTATCTTCAATCCTTCCAGGATATGTGCCCTGTGCTCCGCCTTTTCCAGGTCATGCCTGGAGCGCCTGAGTATGACCTCCTTCCTGTGCTCCAGGAAATACTCCAGGACCTGCTTCAGGTTCAAAAGTTGTGGCCGGTTGTTGACTACGGCCATCATATTGATGCCGAAGCTGGTCTCCAGGGCGGTCAGCTTGTAAAGCTTGTTTATGATTACATCCGAGATAGCTCCCTTTTTAAGATCTATAACTATCCGGATTCCATTGCGGTCTGATTCATCCCGCAAATCAGAAATGCCCTCAATTTTTTTCTCGTTGACCAACCCTGCTATTTTTTCCACCAGGTTGGCCTTGTTCAGGGCATAGGGAACTTCTTTGACCACAATGGATTCATGACCTCTGGATCTGGTTTCTATGTCCAGCCTGGAACGGATTTTAAAGCTTCCCCTGCCTGTCTGGTAGGCCTCGAGTACGCCTTTGAGGTTGTAGATATATGCACCGGTGGGCAGGTCAGGAGCCTTGATATGCTGCATGATCCGGGAGATACCAGTCTCTGGATTTTCCAGCAGCTGCAGCAGGGCGTCTATCACCTCCCCCAGATTGTGCGGAGGTATATTTGTAGCCATGCCCACGGCTATGCCTGAACTGCCGTTTACCAGAATATTTGGAACCCTGGCCGGCAGGACCTCGGGTTCGTTCAGGGTATTGTCGTAATTGGCGCGAAAGTTGACTGTATTTTTTTCTATATCAGCCAGAAACTCACCGGCAAGCCTGGACATGCGGGCCTCAGTGTATCGCATGGCAGCCGGAGCGTCCCCGTCTATGGAACCGAAGTTGCCCTGTCCGTCCACCAGGGGATCGCGCATATTGAAATCCTGGGCCATGCGTACCAGGGCATCATACACGGCGGAATCGCCGTGGGGATGGTATTTACCAATGACGTCACCCACAACCCTGGCCGATTTTTTATAAGGGCGGTTGTAGGTGTTGCCAAGCTCATGCATGGCATAGAGTATACGCCTGTGAACAGGTTTTAGTCCGTCTCGGACATCCGGGATAGCCCTGCCTATGATTACGCTTAACGAATATTCAAGGTAGGATTTCTTTATTTCCTGTTCAATGCTGATATTGCTCAATTTCAGGCTCCGGGAATTTGTTTGAATTTGTTAGTTGTTTTCCATCTGAAAAGGCTTTCGTTCCGGGTAATTCTTCACAGTTTGCGTCTGATCCAACTCTCGCCGACCCTGACAGCAGCATGATTATGCTGAATAATCACCTTTTTTGATGCGAGTTTAAATATCCAGATCTGCTACTTCCAGGGCGTTTTTCTCGATGAACTCCCGTCTAGGTTCCACCTTGTCTCCCATAAGCCTGGAAAAAAGGTCGTCAGCCAGTTCAGCATCCTCCACGCTTACCTGGAGCATGGTCCTTTTTTCCGGATCCATGGTAGTATGCCAGAGCTGCTCTGGGTTCATCTCTCCCAGGCCTTTGTAGCGCTGAATGTTAATACCCTTGTGAGCCAACTCAAAGACCTTGTCCAGGAGTGGAAAAATGCCCTGCACCTTTATGGTATCCTTCTGATTTAATATTTCAAAGCCCAGACCAGGATTATTGTGCAAAGTATCCTGGAATATTTTATGTGCCTTTTTATACAGCCCGGAATTGAAAAACTCTATGCCCAGGCGTATGCTGTGCTCATTCCGGTCTGTAAATACAAGGAAGTATCTCTTTTCAACATCGCTTTCCTCTTTTTCCAGGGTGGTCTCGAATCCCCTTCCGGACATAAACCTTATAAAATCCGAGCTGTCCTCATATACAAAATAGACCGGATGCAGTCTTGATTCATATTCAAGAATACCATGAAACAGTTCTTCCTTGATGCCCATATTGCCGGCGTCTTCAAAGCTATCTTTAAGGGATACCAGATTTTTAATCAGTTCAACCATCTCGTCCCGGGTATATTCCATGTCTTTTTCCGTTTTGATGGAAATTTCCTCGTAAACACGGTTGAGCAGGAAGTCATGCATGGACTTTTCATCGCTGATGAACTGTTCAAAATTGCCCTTGTGCACACGGTAGAGAGGCGGTTGAGCTATGTAAAGATATCCCTCATCAATGAGCTGACTGAACTGCCTGAAGAAAAATGTCAAAAGAAGGGTCCTGATATGTGCTCCATCCACGTCTGCGTCGGTCATGATCACGATCTTGTGATACCTGAGCTTGGAGATATCCAGTTCATTATCCCCTACTCCGGCGCCCATGGCTGTAATAAGAGCCTTGATTTCGTTATTTTCCAGAATTTTTTCAAACCTGGTTTTCTCTACATTCAGAATTTTGCCCCGCAAAGGCAAGATGGCCTGGTGCTTGGGGTTTCGGCCCTGTTTGGCCGAGCCTCCTGCTGAATCACCCTCCACAATAAAGAGCTCCGACTCAGCCGGGTTTTTGCTCTGGCAGTCAGCCAGTTTACCTGGCAGGGAATTATCAGAAAGAGCACCTTTTCTGCGCACCAGCTCCTTGGCCTTGCGAGCGGCCTCTCTGGCCCGCGCCGCATCCACCACCTTTTCCACAATAATGCGGGCATCTTTGGGATTCTCGTTTAAAAAAGCAGTAATTTTTTCGTATGCAACACCCGATACATAACCGGCTATTTCGCTGTTGCCCAGCTTGGTCTTGGTCTGTCCTTCAAACTGTGGATCCGGAACCTTGACGCTGATTATGCTGGTCAGGCCTTCTCTGACGTCATCCCCGGAAAGCTTCTGCTTAAGTTTTCTGGGCAGATCCTGGGCATGCTGGATATATGAATTGATGGCCCTGGTCAGTGCAGAACGCAGGCCATTTAAGTGGGTTCCGCCTTCAACCGTACGGATATTATTAGCAAAGGAGTAAATATGTTCCTTGTAGCCTGTCTTGTACTGCAGGGTAAGCTCCATGGACACGTTATGAACTTCGCCGCTGGCGTAGATCACCTTGTGCAGTCCGCTGTCCTTGTTCACATTTTTAATAAAGGACAAAAGGCCCCCGTCGTACTGAAACACATCGCTTTTCTGGTAGCGCTCGTCCAGAAACTCTATCCTCAGGCCGCTGTTTAAGTAGGCAAGCTCTTCAAAGCGCTTGGACAGTGTATCGTAGTCAAAATCAAGAGAGGAAAAAATCTCTTCGTCGGGTCTGAATTTTATAGTGGTACCACGGCTGGACGAGGGTCCCTCATGGCGGAGCTTGGTAACCGGTATGCCTCTTTCAAACTTCTGGAAATACTTTTCTCCTTCTCTGCGTACAGTTACTTCCAGGTATTCAGAAAGGGCATTTACAACCGAGACCCCTACTCCGTGCAGCCCCCCGGATACCTTGTAGCTGGCATTGTCGAATTTTCCCCCGGCATGAAGAACGGTCATGACCACCTCCAGGGCCGGTCTTTTTTCCTTTTCATGCCAGTCCACAGGGATGCCTCGGCCGTTATCCGAGATGGTTACGCTGTTGTCCATGTGAACCGTTACGCGCACATTGTCACAATGCCCGGCCATAGCCTCGTCAATGCTGTTGTCCAGGACTTCGTACACCAGGTGCTGGAGTCCCCTTACATCAGTAGATCCAATGTACATGGCCGGGCGTTTCCTGACCGCGGTCAGCCCTTCCAGTACCTGAATACTCTGGGCGGTATATTCTTCCGATTTTTCCTGCATATCTTTGTTGTCCATTTTTTAATCCGTTTCCTCTTCGGTATAATATGTCTCTTCCTCGATCTGCACGGGCATGGTCATAACATAGTATTCCTCATTGTTATCCCCATTAATTTTGCAGGGTTCGATAGGCCCTGCAAATCTCATGATAATATTTTCGTCATCAATATGTGCAAGGATCTCCAGAAGACTTTTAGTGTTAAATACCACTTCACTGAGATCTCCCTGATAACTGCATCCAACAATCTCTTCGGCTTCGCCGGAATCAACCGCGGTACTGGTCATGTAAATTTCTTCGGGTCCCAGCCTCATAAGTGTAGACATCTGTGAATCGGTGTTGAAGATTAGAATTCTTTCCAGAGAATCGACAAGATCATTTTTCCTGGCAATTAGAGGACTTCCAAGTTTTTCCGAATAATTTTTTATGAAATCTCGATAATTGGGAAACTGATGCATGCTCAAAGGAAGGCTGAAGCATTCTTTTTTGTCAGTAGTTCTAAAAAAAATCTTGGAATCAGTAATACTGAGTTCAATGTCCGATTCAGGAACCCATTTGCGTAAATCTAAAAGATATTTTTTGGCGATCATTATTCCTTTTTCAGGTAGAATCTGCCTTAGTTCCTGATTACTGTATGAATATAAACTCAGTTGATGTCCATTAAAAGCACATAGTTCAACATATTCCTCTGGCAGGCCTGGAGCTATCTTCAGGCAGGTCATACCTTGCATGGTATCATCATCACTTATGCAGAAAAGGCTTTTTTCCAGAATTTCTTTAAATTTGTACCCGGATAATTCGGCCCGCAGGTTTTCTTCCGGATATTCATCAAGTTCTGGAAACCAGGAGCTTTCACTTAAGGGAAGTTTGAAATGGCGTTTTTCCTGCTGAACGAACAATATACCATTTTTTTCGTCGGAATTAATGGTTATGGGTCCGGTTTTTAATTTTCTTATCAGGTCAGATATTTTCCTGCCTGGTGTTCCAATCAGGCCTTCTTCCAAAATATCGGCCCTGTATTCACCTGTAAATTCTACATTGCTGTCCGTGCTCATGATTTTAACACTATCAGAACCAGTCCTGAACCAGATAGTTCTCAAATAGGCGGCACCAGTTTTATGCGGGATTAAATTAGACGCCTTGCTGATACCTTCCACAAAGTCTTCTTTATATATAATTATTTTCATAATAGAATCCTTAATAGTATATGTCTGTATGTAGTTTATGGAGCTAAGTTGTTTTTTTTATTATTAAATTTGATGTTCTTGTTTTGTCTCTTTATTACTTATTCATGTATATTATGTTTATAACTTGGGGAGTAAAAGCTTTTGGATGTTATTTGTTCAAAAGAAAATGTCTTTATGTTTATTCTTATTTTAAAGGTTTGGTATTATTTATTTTTTTATTGTAATTGCAGTTTTTTATTTATACAATAGTTTTTAGTGTTCCATAAAGGCGGTAACAGATAAACAGGGATATATATCCATGACAATCCACTCATAAAAGTTTTTAGCAGTAAACGATATTCTGCCCGGTCAGCTTGAGGGATGCCCCTGCACAGACAGTTTTTATGGAGACTGCGGTACCTGGCTACTTTAACCTGGTCTAACGCATGGTGCGCCTTCCAAAATAACTTTTGACAGGCGCAGATGACAGATTGTGGAAACCGTTCACCCTTATAGTGATATGATTTGCAGTGGTCCGGAGATCCGACAAACAGGGACGAAATCAGGTCTCACGCCAGGGCGTGAGAGTGTAAATCAAAACCTGTACACGGGAGTTCTTGACCGTGCTTAAACATGAATAATGTATTCTTTTTTTATAATATTGTAAAGCAGTTTTTTTTATGTAAACTATTGAAAATACTAGTATTATCTTTATGTGTTGTTACGTCTATTTTTAGTGATGGTAAGTTTTTTTTGTGCAGAGCATAACTAACAATCTTGCATGATTTTCTTTTATCATATATGAAGTCGGTTAATATTTAGAATTGATTCAGTCAGTTGAAGGTCAAGCATATATCTCTAATCAAAACAAACTTACAGGTGATTTCATGTCCTCTACTTCTCAAGTATCCAGATCTCTAGATGAAATAAATAAAAAAATAAAAGCAGGAAAAGCTGTAGTCGTAAATGCCAGGGAAATGGCCACTATAGTCAAGGAAAACGGCAAAGCACAGGCGGCCAGAGATATAGATGTGGTTACTACAGGAACTTTTTCCCCCATGTGTTCATCCGGTATGATTTTTAATTTTCCTCAGAAACCGCCCATGATCAAAGGTCATAAAATATGGCTGGATAACGTTCCTTGTTATGGCGGTCTTGCCGCAGCGGACTCCTTTATCGGTGTAACCGAAACAACCGAAAATGACCCTTTGAACAAGGTTTATCCCGGGACTTTCGACTACGGTGGCGGACATGTAATTGAAAATCTGGTTTTGGGGAATTCCGTTCATCTGCGGGTTCAAGGATATGGGACTGATTGTTATCCCAGAAAAATTCTGGAAAAGGATATCACTCTTGGAGAGTTGAAGAATGCAGTTTTATTCAACCCTAGAAATGCCTACCAGAATTATAACTGCGCCGTTAACCTGACCAATAAGATCAAATATACATATATGGGACCGCTGCGGGCCAATATGGGCAATCTCAACTTTGCTACGTCCGGATCACTAAGCCCCCTGTTTAATGATCCCTATTTTCTGACCATTGGACTTGGTACAAGAATATTTCTTGGTGGAGGTACTGGATATGTAATTGGTGAGGGCACCCAGCACAATCCGGATCCACCTCGGAATGAACGCGGCATACCCAAGATGCCTGCAGGAACTTTGATGGTCAAAGGCGACCTTAAGCAGATGAACCCTCGCTATATACGCGGCATTAGTTTTGCGGGATATGGATGTTCCATGGCTGTTGGTCTGGGCATCCCTATTCCGATACTTAATGAGGATATTGCCTTTTATGCCGGAGTTGATGATGCTGATATTCATATGCCGGTCATTGATTATGGATATGAATACGGGGCGGGAAAGGCAAAAATCCTTGCCTATGTTACATATGAGCAACTTCTATCCGGAAATGTGGAGATAAACGACAAAAAAGTTTCCACTGTTCCCCTGACTAGTCACTACATGTCTCTGGAGATAGCTGATCTGTTAAAACAGTGGATTCAGTCCGGAGATTTTCTCCTTACCCAGGCCCAGGATAAAATTGAATCCAATTAACGAGCTTCGCAACTACCTCAGATCCATTTCTCCTCTGGCTATAGCTCTGTCCGGAGGAGTCGACAGTTTAACCCTTACTTCTTTTTGTCAGGACAACAAAATTGAATTCCGGACGTATACTTTTCAAGGTCCCCATTTGACTGCTTTTGAAATAGAACATGTCCGGCAATGGGTGGAAAAGAACCTGGTACCTCACTCATTTTTAGATTGTAATCCGCTCCAGGATGTTCGCATTGCTTCTAATCCACAAAATCGATGCTATTACTGCAAATATAATCTTTATTCCAGACTAAAGGACACAATAAATCCAGGCACGACAATTATCGACGGCACCAACTGTTCAGATCTTTCAAAATATAGGCCCGGACATAAGGCTATTAAGGAATTGGCTATCAAAACCCCTTTTGCCAGCGTTGGATATGACCGCTTTATGGTGGAAAAGCTGGCAAGAGATATGCAATTAGACATTCCAAGGTTTTCCAGGTCTTGTCTTTTTACGCGTTTTGACTATGGATATCAGCTCAATTCAGAACTGGTTAAAAGGTTGGGTAGAGCAGAAGATTTTTTGCTCATGAATGATATTTCTGGATTCAGGATTAGAATTCACAATGATAGCCAGACTTTCTTACAAATCGATCCATCTGAAAAAAGGTTCTTTTTGCGCATTCAACCCAGTTTCGATTTGCAAATGCAATCTTTAGGTTTTTATCCTTACCAGATTCAGTATATGGAATTTAGTAAAATAAGTGGATATTTTGATCATCGCCTTTCAAATTAACACAATAAACTTATATAACCAGTTATATTACATGAGGTTTAGGCATGCATGAAGTAAGATTTGACCAGGTGATCCAGGACTATCTAACAGGCGAAAACCTCCAGATGACCACATACGAAGATATCCGCCAGGCCCTGGCCCGTATTCTTGTGGAGGAAAAGGGTTATCCCCTGAATAACATTAAGCCCAGGTATAAATTGTCTCTTGGGCTTGATGATGTCGACTACTCCATTAAACTTGATTTTTTAGTTACCATTGATGAACATCCAGTTTTGATACTTGGTTTTTGTCCAGGTGCAGTTTCCACATATATTACTCAGTATGTAAGCGTTGCCAGAATTTTTCCAGGAGGACCTGTGCCTTTTGTTTTGGTTACTGATTCCAAGGATGCTTCCCTGGTCAGGGTCAAGGATAAAAAGGAGATCTGCCGTGGATACCATTGTATTCCAAACTGGCAACAACTTCATAATATGTATAATGAATGTCCAGACTGCAGTTTTACCCCGGAGAGGCTGGAAAAGGAAAAAAGAGTGGCTCACGCCATGTTTGCCTTGAGTGACGGTTATTGTTCTTCGATCTGCACTATTTCCAATGACAAATCTCAGGCAGATTCATAGTCTTAATAGACTGAATTAGGTTGTCTCTGTCCACTGAAGCAGTACCCACCTGCCCCACTACTTGACCGGCAGCGTAATTAGCTGTCATGCACGCATCCTGCAAAGAATAGCCTGACTGCAGGCAAATACCCATGGTTGCGATCACTGTATCCCCTGCTCCGGTGACGTCATAGACTTTTCTTGCACTTGTCGGAAAATGAAGGATTTCCCTGCTGCTTTTGAACAGGACCATTCCCTTTGGTCCAACTGTAATTAGCAGGTTTTCCAGATTTCTGGCCTTCATCAACTTCTTTCCTGTATTGATAATATCCTGATTCGAGCTGATTCTTGTATTGCTGCCTTCCTCAGCTTCTTTCTTGTTTGGGGTCATCAAAAACAGGTTTTTATATTCCTTGAAATTTTTGGTTTTCGGATCCAGTACCACTTTATAATCCCTTAGCATTGACAGGGTATCCCTGTTCACCATTCCTTTTCCGTAATCCGATACCAGTATATATTCACCAAATATTTTGTTTTGAATTTCATGCTTTATTTCGGACAAAAGTTCTGGATCAAGTTCATTGCTGTTTTCTTTGTCCACCCTGACAATCTGTTGACTGTTGCCTATTACTCTTGTTTTAACAGTGGTCTTTCTTTTTTTGGAAACAATAATCGTATTTTCGATTTCCTCCTCTTTAAGCAGTTTTTTTATTTCCCTGCACTGCTCGTCGTCACCTGCAACACTGATTAAAACTGGTTCTCCCCCTAGACTTTTTATGTTTTTAGCAACGTTTCCAGCACCACCCAGACTGTATGTTTCTTTTTCTACATATACAACCGGTACAGGAGCCTCCGGTGATATCCTGGATACCTCCCCCCATTGGTAATGATCCAGCATAATATCGCCGATAACCAGCAGTTTCCTCCCTTTGATTCTGTCCAGATTGCTTATAAGTTTTATTTTGGAATCCATTTTTTAAAATTTCCTCAATTTTAGCTGTCAATCCCCAGGTATTTTAAAAGTGTCTGCAGTTCATCATTATTTTTGTACTGCAGAACCACTTTCCCTTTTTTTTCATTCCCCTGCATCTGGACATATATTTTATCCTGGATCTTATGTTTTATGCGGCTTTCCAGTTCCCTGGCAAAATCAGTTTTTATATCTTTTTTGTCGCTACTGGTTTTATGTTTCTGCAAATTTTTTTTGACCATGTCTTCGCTTTGACGAACAGACAATTTTTTGTCGACTATTTTTTGGGCAAGTTCCAGCATCAGGTTTTCATCTTTGATCCCCAAAAGACATCTGGCATGACCAGGACTCAGTGACCTGTCCTCCACCATCTCTCGTATTTGTTCAGGCAGTTTTATCAGTCTTAGAATATTTGTCAGTTGAGACCTGCTTTTGCCAATTTTTTCCGCAAGTTCTTCCTGATTAATCCCCATTTCAGTTTGCAGTCTCTGCAAAGCATAAGCCTGTTCCATGGGATTTAAATCCTCCCGCTGCAGGTTTTCAATTAATGCTATCGCCAGAACCTGATTGTTGTCATAATTTCTGACCAGTGCCGGAATAGTGTTCACTCCTGCTTCAAGGCTGGCCCGCCACCTTCTTTCTCCGGCAATTATCTCGTATTCCTGATTTTCGTTTTTGCGCACCAGGATTGGTTGAAGTACCCCGTTTTCTTTGATTGACAGGGCTAATTCATGTATACTTTCTTCTGAAAAATTTTTTCTGGGTTGATAAGGATTTGGCTTGACTTTTTGAACACTAAGTTGAACGCTGTCCGTACTCTTTTCCTCATAAAATGAGGGCTTGATCAGGGCATCCAGCCCTTTACCCAGTCCTTTTTCTTTTTTTTGCATTTCTGTTTTCCTGCTTTATATTACTTTAAACTTCAGTTAAGGAGGCTTTATGAATAGCAAAATGCCTGTACAACCGTTCTACAATGAGACCGGTCAACTCACCGGGGTCTGGATACCTGCAGAAGAGTGGCTCAAGCACCAGGATGACCTGGAAAACATACTCCTGAAGAGTGAAAAAAAGTCCGCTCTTCCTGCAGAACCTCTAAACGAATGGACAAACTTTTTAATGTATTGGGACTTTAATTATCCTGTGGAAAAAAAAGTTGAATGCAAGGGCTGTGGTTCATCAACTAATGACTGGACACAGGATAGCCCAAAGAAGTTTCATTTGAGAAATGCTAGTCTGGGTGGACTAGTTGCTTTTTTATGCCTTGGATGCCAGTCTAGGGTCACCAAAAAGCATTTTAAGGATCATATCCTTTATGAATGTTCAGAACTGACCTGCAAGGTTAGGTAAATCTTTTTTTGCTGATAATTCAGAGAGTTTGACCAACAAGCAAAGGTGTTATGCGCTTGAATGCTATACATAGCACCTTTGCTTAAATTTTGAGTTACTGCAGCCTCCTTACTACCTCCCTGGCCAGTCTGAGATAGGCATGTGAACCGGTCGACCTGATGTCATATGCCAGAACCGGCCTGCCATGACTTGGCGCCTCTGACAGTCGAACATTTCTGGGAATAATACTGTCCATGGTTTGAGCCTGGAAATGCCTTTTAATCTCTTTTATAACCTGGTGGCAGAGCTTGTTTCTTTTATCGAACATGGTCAGGGCTACTCCTAATAGCTCTAGATCATTGTTTAGCCTTTTCCTGATCAGGTCATATGTTTCAAATAATCTGGCAATGCCTTCCAGGGCATAATACTCGCACTGCATAGGCACCAGCAAACGGTTTGAAGCACACATGGCATTTATTGTTATCATACCCAGAGATGGTGGGCAATCCAGGATAACATATGTGTATGGCTGGCTGATATTTTTTAGCAATTTGAACAGATAATACTCTCTGTCCTGCTTGTCATTCAGCTCAAGCTCAGCTGCAACCAGGTCTTTGTTGGCTGGTATTATGTCCAGGAATTTTAATTCTGTCTGTTTGATCAGACTGTTGGGATCTGCCTCCCCTGTCAGGCCATGATAAAGAGAATATTCCAGTGAGTCCAAATCCAGACCCAGTCCACTGCTTGCGTTGGCCTGTGCGTCACAGTCCACCAGGAGCACCTTTTTTTCCATTACCGCCAAGGATGCCGCCAGGTTTACCGCTGTAGTAGTCTTGCCCACGCCACCTTTTTGATTG
>Ga0207421_10002635_pt1 | contig 22122 bp, 41 predicted proteins | sample SodLakKL_010_SED_4_FD_187542 | JGI IMG/M metagenome (GOLD analysis project Ga0207421, IMG submission 187542) | Alkaline sediment microbial communities from Lake Tanatar, Kulunda Steppe, Russia - 8KL_010_SED (SPAdes) (version 2) | ecosystem: Environmental > Aquatic > Non-marine Saline and...
CAGTGGCGATCTCCGACGGACTCATCAGGCGTCCCACTGCACGTTGAGCCGTCGCAGGACGGTCCAGAGCGGGTTGGCAATGCTGACATCGTGACTCCCCGCGAAGCCCAGCAGGCAGGGATGGCCGTTCTCACTGCGCAGCACGCTCCCACTGTCGCCTGGCTGGAGCATGGGTGAGGTCAGCACCTGCTCGGTGAAGGTCACGACACCAAGACTGCCCATGTCCACGTCGACCGTGGCCCCACGCGCGTAGACCTCGCCCTCCATCTCTCCCGAGGTGCGTCCACGCCCGTTGAGCGACCAGCCAGTCCGTGCGGTGGTTGGGTGCATGTAGTCAGGCTCTGGGTCAGGCTCACTCTCCAAGTACACCAGAGCCGCGTCTACGAGCATCTCCTGGAACGGGACGATGGGCTCGTAGCGCGACAAGTAGCCGATGCGCTCTCCCTCACCATCCGCAGGGCCAGGAGAGACGATCTCACCCAACGGGGCTGCGTTGCCACCAGCAGCCACATGCTGGTTGGTCAGGGCATACAGAGTCCCGTCGTCCTCGTCGGTCACGAAGCCACCGAGCGTGCCTGTGGCGGACTCGTCCCCGATGGAGTCACCGGGCTTCAGCAGGGCCTTGGGACGCCCTACCTCCCACACCTGCGTGGGCACACCGTCGATCTCGTTGATGTAGGCCAGGTCGTCGGTGTCGGCGTCCTTGTCCACGAGGATGTAGACCACGCCATCCCCGCCTGCGAGACCGACGATGTGCTCGCTGGTCCTCAGGAGGTACTTGCCCGTGCGTGCTGCTCGCTCCTCTGCTTCCCCCATGATCTATCCCTCTCCATCGCGCATGTTGCCGGTGGTATGCAGTAGCGCCGCCGTGGCCCTCGTGTGCGCTGGGAGACCCAGGCACCGCACCACTCACAGCGCGCCCGTTTGACTCGCCGCTTCCTCACACGCTCTGCTCCTCCACTGCCTGGCGCATCTGCTCGCGCACCTGCCGAAGTTGCTCGATGTAGTCCGACTGGCTGCCGCCGATGAAGATGGCGGTCTGGTTCACGTCCCCGCCGCGTGCATCCTGTTGGGTGTCCAGGCCGAGGTACTGGGCGCGACGCTCCATGATCTTCAGGATCCGATCGATGGCACGAAGATCGCCCTCCTTGGCCCGACGCCATGCCACGGTCTGGAGAGCATCCAGGCGAGCCAACTCCATCGAGACGACCTTCTCCACGTCCTGGGTGGTGTACTTGCCCTCCAGGACGCGAGCCACTGCGCTCTCAGCGCCCTTGGCGTTGCGGTATCCCAACTTGACCGCAATCTCGTCGTAGGGCACTCCCGCCTTGCGCAACTCGAACGCCATGGCCGCCCGCTGATTGGGCGTTGCCTTCTTCGGATCCTCTGGGATCTGGAAGGGATCCTCTGGATGGAGTTCAGTCGTCTCGATCTCGGTCATGTCCCTGTGTCCAGGCGTCGTCTTCGGTGACTCAAGTGGCTACACCCCACACACTACAAGATGAGATCAATCAGGTCGCTCACCCCAGAGCCTTCGGCCCTCCTCCGTATCGAAGATGTGCCACAAGGCAGCAGTAACCAGTCCGTGTGGCGGGACATTGACTTCATCAGAGCGAATGGCCTTCTCCCCGATCTCAGCCAGTCGGTCAATCCACTGCTCCTGGGCTGTCATGTCAGGGTCATCGTCAGGATCAGGAACAAGACGAACCATCCTGATCTGTGAGGCGTTCGTGATCACTGTGCCATTGCTGGTTGCAAGATGGACGCTGTTATTGCCCTTCACGAAGTCATGAAGCGACTGGACAGCAGACTCCCAACCATCGATGTCGTGCTTGTTCGATCTGATGACCCTGCCATCGACCAACTCCATCTGGATCTGTGCTCGCATGTCGTCTCCTCACACAAGAAGACGGCACCCCTCTGGCGAGAGATGCCGTCCTCGGCGGATCGTATGTGTCCCTATTGTACCCCACGATGCTCTTGCAACTCACGCTGACGCTGAGGATCTCGTGGCTGCCAACTCCTCGGGCTCTCCCATCGCCCACCCACATGGTTGAGCATCTCCCTCACAGAGTCCTTGGTGAGTCGACCCGACAGCGCGTGACGTGACTCCTGGAGACCGCGATCCAGAGGAGAGGTCTCAGCCCGCTTCATGCGATCGCGGACTTCGCGCGGGACTCTTCCTCTCCCCAGCCTCCTGGGCGACTTCTTGGTGAGATCCAGCGGCATGGCTACTCCAGTCCCCTAAACGCGCGAAGCCCCGCCACCTATATGGGAGAAGGGTGACGGGGCCTTGAGGTCTGGGAACCTCATCGCGCTGCATAACTCAACATACACGGGCTGGTGGTACGTGTAAACCCGACATCTGTTCGATCTATCCCTAGATATTGACCAGTCGTCCATGTCTACTCACCGACCATCATCCTTCGCTCACTTGGCGTAGTCCCACCCCATATCCCATGACGCTCATCGAACTCCAAGGCATGGTCCAGACACTGCTGCTTGACTGGACACTGCGCACAGATGGCCTTTGCCTCACGAACTTCAGTGACCGTCAGCGTGGGCCTATGACGCTTGAGCCCTTCTCGCTCTTCATGACCAAAGAAGACCTCTTTGGGGTGATCAGCACACGCAGCATCGTCATGCCATGAAGGCTCTTCAGCCCATTGAAGGAACTCGGCCAGCGAGGCGACCTGCTCGGGCTTGTACTCCGCGACCATAAAGCGCGATGCAGGCCGCGTCGATGAGGTCGATGTCTCCGTCGCAGGACTCGGCAAGCCGTGGGTATTCCCGCTCAAGCCACTCACGGCACTCATCCTTGCTTGCGTTCCCAGACCCAACGGTCTCCTTCTTCCATGCCGTGTTGGAGATGGAGTACACGCTTGTGATTCCAGACTCTACCGCAGAGGCAAGGACGACCCCGTGAACCTGGGCTTGGAGGATGCCGCCACGGCGGTTGCGACCGATGACAGGCTCCTCGACATAGACCACTGGGTCTTGGTACTGATCACGAATCATGCCGAAGAAGTTGGTCATATGCCACCACATCTCGTGGCACGCCTTCGGCCTACTCATGTCTTGCGGAACTTGGTGCGTCGCAAGGAAGTTGTTGGATGGCGAGTTCACCACGCTGGCGACCTTGCGGGATGCAGGATCAACGCCAACGACTACCCCAAGCCCCATACAACCTCCTGCCAGTCACCGAGCATCAGTGAGGCAAGGCTACACGACCCAGCAAGACCTCCTCACCGTGTTCTGCGCAACTTGAGCGCTCTGTAGTGCTGAGGCGTGACCATGACATCTGCATCGTTGCCTGCTGTGGTTCTCCGCTTCTTCCCACTGCGCAGCAGATGACCGTCGCGCTTCAGCATAGAGACCGCCGAAGAATAGGTCTGATGCGCCCAGGCAAAGTGAAGCCCGACCTCTTCTGCTGTTGCTCCGTAGTGACCGCGCGAGTCGATGAAGTCCCAGACCTTGCGCCTGCGCGTGCCGACCTTGGGCAAGGCGTCTCGCATCATCTGGTGGCTGGTCGACGGCAAGCCCTTCCCGACGTAGTAGTCGTCAACGTCGACTCGCTTGGGGCGACGGATCTTCCTCACCATGCGAAGAGCGCCTCTTGCTCATGTGGGACGCGAACTTCTTCTCGGGACCTTACCGTCGGGTTGCGTCTACAAGCAGAGAGGGCTCTCAGCAGTGCGTGCTGGTCCCACCCATTTGTTGTGATCTGTCCACTCCAGACCGTCGAGTAGCCCTTCTTCTGCTTGCTCATGATCCTCTTACGGGCATCGTGGGTCGACACTGATTGAGCCTGACCTCTGGACCCAATGCGACCCCAGACGACCATGGCCCGATAGTCACGTTGATGGATGAAGACGGCGTAGAACTTACTACTACTTCCGAATCTGCTCTCCATGTAGACGGCATAAGTGTCGAACGCCATCATCCACTCCAATCGAGACCAGCCTCTTGAGCCTCCATGTCGAACTCCAAGCGCGCTTGAGTCAGACGACGAGAGCCCAACTCCTGAGCGCGCTTGGCGACCTCGATGAAGTCGCGCAACTCACCAGTGCGGAAGCGATAGTACTGAGAGCCCTTGAACACTCCACCTTCTCGCTCAGCCTGGTGGATCAGGGCATGGACCTCCATGGCTCTGGAGTAGTAGGCGTTGGCGATCTCCATCAGGGTCAGGTCCCCTGCCTCAACTGGCGGTGGCGTGCGCCCAAGGAGCACATCCCAGTACCCCTCGATCTCGTCCTTGAGGTCCTCCACATCCGGCAGGCCCATGCCGACCTGGATGTCGCGGATGCTCTTGGCCGCAGGGAGCGGATGACTGGGGATCTGCTGTGGTCTACGGATCTGCCTGGCCATGGCTCACCTCATCCCGAGTTCGGCTTGGCGCTCTCGGACCAACTCCTCGGTGTACTCCTCCTGGTACAGCCGCTCGTAGACATCCGGGTACATCTCACCCAGCCGAGACAAGGCTCGCTGCCGCGCCTTGTGGTAGCGACGACGGTGTGGGTCCTGTGAGCGCCCACTCACCCGGCGACTGCGCTCCCTGGAGTTGCGACAGTCCTTGCAGCGCGTCTCCAGGGGCTGCTCCTTGCCCCGGCTGTGGAAGTAGTCCCTGGTCCATGGGAACTCACGACGACACCCAGAGCACTCGCGCCAGAGCACACCGTTCACTTCGTGACGCTCCGGCGGTTTCAGCGGAACAGTCCGACGCTTACGGGAGGCCATGGCTCTCCACCATGAGTCGGTTGCGAGTCTCCATGAGGATGACACCGAGCCAGTTCAGCCCGTCGCCCTCGTACACGCCCCAGAAGCGGTCTTCCCATGTGTTGCCCTCGACCAAGAGCGCAGGAGCAGTCTCCAGCAGTTGTTGGCCAAGTTCGGGGTTGCCGAAGAACTTCTGCTGCACGAGATCACGCATGATGTCGATCTTGACCTCCTCCCAGTCAGGACGAAGCCGAACGCCTCTCCCCGTCATCTTGGCCTCCCCAGGACTGGACGCCTGGCAGATCTCACGGATGTACTTCGGAGAGGTCGACTTGGCTGCCTGGAAGGCGTGCTCGACAGTGGCGCACTCCTGTCTACGAGACAGGTTGGTCTTGAACAGATGGCGATCATCCAGCACAACTGGGCTGGGGTGGAAGTTCGACAGGAAGTCGTACTCGGTCCCATCGAAGAAGTCGATCACTGGCAGATCCTGGCTCAGTCTCATCATCGCTTCTTCCTGATCTTCCGCTGCTCTCGTGGCCAGTCGTAGGTCGACAGGCAGGCATGGGCGAAGGGGCACGTCTTGAACGGACCCTGCCGCTTCTTGCACTCGTCGAGCACAGGCGGCAACTCCTCGTTCAGCACGTACCCCTGCAAGTCGTGGATCTCGGCCTCGACCTCCTTCATCAACTTCGGGTCTGGCCTGACCACGAACTCCTTCCACTCCTGTGTGTCCTTGTTCTCATAGCACAGACTCCACACATCGATATCGGGCCTGGCAACGAAGTAGGCGTGGATCTGAAGCAGGTGAGCGATGTCCGGCCCCTGGTCAAGGACGAATCGGTACTTGTGGGAGTTGGCACCCTTGAGTTCCCAGCCGAACTTCGCGTCCCGGATCATGCCAAGCCGGTCGGCCAACTCAGGCGGGATGGTCCCGATCCCGTCGATGGTCCCGGTCAGCCAGAGTTGGTCGTACTTCTGGAAGACCTCAACGTCATCGAGGATGCCCGCTTCCAGGAGCCACATCTGCCAGCGCATGTGCCGGAAGGTCCCGTCATGGAAGATGGCGTGTAGGTCTGCGTTCAGCGGGCTGACTGGCTTCACGTCAGTGAACCAGAACACCTGCTGCCTGCGACACGCTCCTCTGGATGACGCGGAGAACGTCATCGTCCGATCTCGTTGTGGCGTGCCCAACTCGGCCTGGAGCACCCGGTCTATGGTCTCCTGGCTCGGCTCGATGTTGCCGTTGCGCGACAGCCACTCGTCAAGGCGAGGTGTGACGAGCAGATCGGAGTCGCTCGCTGACCTCGCCTGGCTGAGGATCCTCTTGAGGCTCACTCGAATCGCTCCAGATACTCGGGGTCGTAGTCAGACCAGTCATCGATCACTGGGTCCATCCACTGTCGACACTTGATACAAACCCAGTTGGGAGAGACGAGGCTCTTGTCGAAGGGCTCTAGCGCGATGATGTCTCTCTCGAAGTGCAGGCACTTCGACCAGTGACGCCACACCGCGTCCTGGCTGACCTCAATCATCCGGGCTTCCAGGGCACGGCGTCCCCTTGGCCACAGACCAGTGCTGTAGACAAACCGAACACCCAGGACCGTTGATGGCATCTGGCTGCCCCAGTTGCATGGACTGACCTGACTCCTCACTCTGCCTGATCTGGTGTTCGGTGAGGAACCACGTCCCGGTCAAGATCCACTGGTGGTCCCGTACTTCTCCAGGAGGTACTGATCCTGCCCCGAGTAGATCGGTCGGTCGATCAGACGATCCCATGTCACGCTCCCATCGATCAGCATCCCACCCTCGTATGCCAAGGACCCTACCGAGGCCCTGTGACACTCAGAGCAGAGATGAATGAGGTGGTAGGTCTCACCAACGCGGTCAAGGTTGCGTCCTCCCCTGCCCTTGGTGAGGAGGTGGTGGATCTCAGTCGCAGGAGCAGCACATCGCTGCCACTGAAGACGCACCTTGATCTCGGCCTCGCACCTACCACCAGACCGCTGTTGGATCTTCCTCCGAAGTTCCGGTGTCATGATCTCCCTTCGCTGAGCGAAGGCCGTACTTGCCAAGACACTCCCAGCCACAGAAGTGCCACGGTCCTGGGTCCTGATCGAGCGTGAACAAGTTGCTCATGCGCTCGACCTCCAGCCAATCAACGCCAAGGCTGGTCTGCTCGACCTCCCTGACCTGACGACCACAGTGATCGCACTGAACAAGACTATTCATGGCTTCTCAACCTTTGGCGGATCAGATCGCAGTAGTTAGAGTCTATTTCTACTCCTACTGCTTTCCTTCCTTCTAACAGAGCAGCAACCAAAGTTGATCCGCTACCCGCGAATGGGTCGAACACCACTTCATCGAACTGTGATGATGCTTCGATCATCACGCGCATGAGATTGACAGGCTTCTCATTCGGGTGACTGAACGAACCACGACCATTGTTCTGCTTAGGAACTCGCAAGACAGAAGAACGACGCAGCCTAACAGCGCCTGCTCCGACGTTGGCATGTGACTTGTAAGGCGAGTACATGCCAAAGGTGATCGTCTCGTGACCAGGCGACCAAGGGTAGTCAGCCCTTCCACCCGCGCTGAGCCTTTCCTTGTCCCAAACCAACTGAACAGTTGGGCACACTGTCAGTTCGCTGACTACATCAGGACCGAACACGTAGAAGTGGCGATTGATCTTTAGAGACCGAAGACTATGCTTGATGGCGTCCTGAACCCACTCATTGTCTTCATCTCCAGCAATAGGTGCGTGGCGACCGCGACTCTTGTGCCCAATGCCATAAGGAGGATCAGTCAAGAGCAAATCGAACGCACCCCGAGAGACGGGTAACTCTCGGCAATCTCCTTGGTACAAGGTGACTGATTCGCTCTCGTAGACGACTCTTGTGCCAGACACAGATCGCTTCTTGATACGCCTTGTCATGTCTTGTTGACCCCCAAGGAGCGTAGGGCTCCGCCGTCCTGCAACTTCTCCAGCACGCCCTTGAGCGTGCCATCTCGGTGCCAGTCCTTGCCGCCATTCACAGCACGGGCGTCGCAGCGGTTGATGAGGTCCTCCATGGACTCGAACGGAGCCTTGGAGGAGATCTCGCGCGCTGCCTTCTCGCCTACGCCCTTGATGGACAGCAGCCCCTTGCGCACTGCCTGCTTCTCACGGTCCAGAGTCCATGAGAACCCAGAGACGTTCACGTCGGGCCGCAGCATCCTGATGCCCATCTCCCTGACAGCAGCGACGTAGTGCTTCTCCTTCTGCGTCCCTGCCCAGACCTCCAGCAGGGCCGCTGCGTACTCAAGCGGGTAGTGGGTCTTGAGGTAGGCCATGCGATAGGCCGTCAGCCCGTAGCCCGTGGCATGGGCTCGGTTGAACCCATACTCAGCGAAACCCTCGATGGCCTGCCAGGCGAACTGGATGTCACTGTCTGACCACCCAGCATCCTTGGCAAGGTCGAGGAACTGACGCTCGTAGCGATGGATCACCTCACCTGCGTCACCGATGTTCTTGTTGCTGGCCTTGACTGCCTTGAGAAAGTCAGTCAACTCCTCGGGCGAGAATCCCAAGTCGCGCAGGATCGACACCACCTGCTCCTGGAACACCGGCAGACCATGGGTCTCGGAGAGGTTCCGCTCCAGGATCTGATGCCGCTGAGGAGGGGCCTCCCATTTAGCACGACGGTTGATGTAGGAGTCCTTTACGCCCGTGCTCATCGTGGCGGGCCGGTACAGCGCGAGCGCGACAACGATGTCCTCGATGGACTTCACCTTCATCTCGCGACAGCCCTTCTGCATGGCATGTCCCTCCAACTGGAACAGGCCAACCGTGTCACCACGACGCAATGCCTTGAAGGTCTCCTTGTCCTTCGATGGGATCCAGTCAAGAGGCTCGTGAACAGATCCACCGATCAACTCAATCACTCGCCGCATGAGCGTGAGCGTCTTGAGACCCAGTACGTCCAACTTCACGAGCCCGAGGTCCTCGACATCATCCATCTCATACTGCGTGACCGTGGTCTCAGATGACGGGATGAGCATCGTGGGGACAAGACGACTGAACTCCTCTGCTGTGGAGGTCACAACAAGACCGGCAGCGTGCGTCCCTGTCGACTTCTTCACCTCTCGACTCGACAAGGCAAGGAGTTGACCTCTTGTGTCCTCGTCGAGGTCGTAGATGCTCTCGATGTGGTCGACATCGAGACCCTGCTTCCGCATCTTGGTGATGAACGACACCAGCAGCGACCCTCGACCCACCTGCGTCCCAGTGTGGGTGATGGAGTACGTGGCGTAGGTGCCGATCTGGCAGACGTTGAACCGACTCCGCAGCCATTCGATCAGGTCGTCTCGGCGCGTGTCCTCCACATCGAGATCGATGTCAGGTGGCTTGGTCCGGTCCTTGGATAGGAACCGCTCATAGCGCAGGTTCCACTTGAGCGGATCCAACTGCGTGATGCCGAGCAGGTAGCAGATCAGCGACCCGCTGGCGCTCCCGCGAGTCTGGAAGAAGACACCATGGTCGTTGCACCAGTCGCAGACCTCTTTGACCAGCAGGAGGTATGAGGCCATTCGAGTGACCTCAACAACATCCAACTCCTCATCTAGCCGTGACTCGTACTTGTCAGAGTCAAGGCCAAGCCCTGACAAGCGCTGAGCGCAGTAGTCAGCCAGTTCATCCTCAGCGTCTCCAGCCGTCACTGCCGGGACGTTGTAGTGATAATGCTCCAACTCCGGGATCTGGAGGGTGTGCTTGGACAACAGATCGGTCAGACCCTCGATGCCCTTGCGCCAGATCAACTCCGGGTAGTGAGACCGTATCCAGTCCTCATCTGCCAGATGGAAGGAGTCCCCTGGGAACACCGCATCATCGAGGTCATCCCCGTAGGCCACGAGTTGCTTCAGTGTCTCGTGGTAGGGCTTCTCATCCTCGTGGCAGTAGTGCGCGTCCTGGGTGATGACACACGGAAGCCCTGTCTCATCCGCCAACTTCGCCATGTAGGCCACGAGGGCATCGTCATGAAGACCATCGTGCTCAATCGAGTGATGCTGGAGTTCGACATAGAGGTGCGGGAACCACTTGGCGAGGCTCTGGACGTACCACTTGGCTTGGTCGTAGTTCCCTGATGCCATCGCCTGCTGGACGATCCCGAAGAAGCAGCCAGTCGTTGCCGCGATGCCGTCAGTCCAACCGCGCTCAGCCCACTCAGCGAAGTCTGAGAACTCAACATGCGGCTTGTGATAGAAGCGCTCGCGCGTGAACGACTTGCTGCTCAGACGTACAAGTGCCTGGTATCCCTCGGTGGTGAAGGGCACCAGGCACATATGGAACCTCGGGATCTTCTCTCCTTGCGGTCGCTTCGCCTTCAACTGATCCATGCTCGGCGTGACATACGCCTCGACCCCAGGAAAGGGAGCGATCCCTGCCTTCCTTGCTGCTTTGTAGAGTTGGACTGCTCCACCCATGTTCCCATGATCAGTCAGGGCAAGCGCAGGCTGACCATGCTCTACAGCAGTCTTGACCATCTGGCTCACTGGTGAGAGCGCATCGTTGACCGAGTAATGGCTGTGCGCATGGAGATGCCAGAACTTCCCCGGTTGTGATCGACGCCTCACCTTGATGGATCGCCCGCGAGACTCAGGCCGCTTGATCCTCCTCATTGAACTCTCCGCTGTTGATCCGGTGCCTCATGGTGTTCGCTGCGCCTACCAGAACGAAGTAGCCCAAGACGCTCAGCACACCCATGACGAACAGCAACCATACAAAGAGCCTCGATTCGACCCACCCCATGCCGACCAGAGAGAGCGAGATCAAGGCAACGACCAAGAAGACATTGGAGTACCAGAGCCAGCCCTTCCTCAACTCCTCCGCTTCACTGGTCGTCATCGATACTCCGACGGAAGTACTCGTCGATCAACTCCTCATTCGTCTTCGTCGTGTTGATCTCGTAGCCCTGATTGACAAGGAAGGTCAAGAACGAGATGAGGATCCTTCGCTGCACGTCGCCTCCATTCGTCAGCAGCAAAGGCGGGGGCCGGTTACCCGACCCCCGCCAGACGAGCCTCAGTCCGAGGCGGCGTCGAAGATGGCATCGACCATCTGCTGCTTGTTCCAGTTGGTCTTGAGCGTCACCCCGATCTCATCAGCCAGTGCCTTGAGTTCAGAGCGGCTCATCTTCAGCGCCTCTTCCTCGGTCAGGTACTCGTCGTCAGACTCACCCTCTTCGGCAGTGCCCGACGACTCAGAAGGGAGGGAGTCGTCCTCAGTGTCGAGGTCATCGTCATCGTCCTCTTGGACTGACGACGTGCTCCCACCATCCAGGGTCTTGCCAGATGACTTGGGCTTGTCGTCATCGTCATCCAGACCGAAGGCATCCTGGAACTGCTGGAGCAAGACCTCCTCGTGGTCGATGCTCTCGTAGCGAGAGAGATCCATGTCCTGCGGTGCTTCCGGGGTCACGTCATACGACGTGTCCAGGCCCTTGCCCATGCGGTGAAGGGTGTAGTCGCGATCAGTGATGGTGTTGCCGTAGCGCTCGTACCGCGCAACGAGTCGGTTGGCGAGATCGAGCGGCAACTTCAGCGGCACGACCTGGCCCTGATCGGTGTCCAGAGCCGAGGCGAGGAACCGACGGCTCGCCCGCTGCGTCTTATCACTGTCGGAGTTGCAACCAGGGCAGTCATCCCCAATGCAGGGGAAGAAGTTGACCTCCGGGCTGTAGTGCTCACGGTACGAGTACCAGTCCTCTGGCTCCTCAACGAAGCGAACGGTGAGGTCCTCACCCTGCTTCAGGTTGCGGATCCACGTCCGGTTGCCAGACGACTTCTCCATCTCCTTCTTGAGTCGGTCTACCGAACCGGACTTGCCTCCCTTGATGCTGAGGCCCATCTACTCCTCCTTGCTCAGATGCCGTTGGATGCGCGTAGCGCGGTCAAGGCTGATGAGGAGATCCATGCGCCCCCTCTTCCAACCGGACCTGAATCCGGCAAGGAACAGGGCGATGCTGGCTCCCACGACGAGTACGAGTACCTGATCCTCCTTCCTACTCTGACTGCTGCTCGATGCGCTCATCGAGACCGTCCTCCACGAACTGAGCGACTCGGCGCACCGCATCACCAGTGGACTCTCCCTCGCGAACCTGGGAGGTGGTGCCGAACTTGATCCACGCCTTCTGCCCAGGCTGAGGCTGGATCTCCAGGGTGATGCCGTACTCGATGAAGTCCCCTGGCTCGACCGCCTCGGGTCTGTCAGCGGCCTTCTTCATGGGGACACGCTTCTTGATGGACTTCTCAGCCATCCGATTCGTACTCCTCTCGTGTCATCACGCGATGTCGCTTCGCGAGGTGATCCTGCAACTCTTGGACATCGTCTGGTGTGTAGAGACGGACCACCGTCTTGCCAAACGGCGCGACGTATGACGGTGCCTTGAGATCCGGGTCCTTCGCGAACTTCCTGATCGTGTTGGGGCTCAGGCCAAGTAGATCGGCCACCTCCTGCGTGGTCTTGTAGTCCTTGCCGAGCGACCGGACGTACTCGATCACAGGAGAGGTGCGACCCTTCTTCCCACGACGCTCCTGGGTCACCTTCTTCCTCCTCTGACGCGGCTTCTTGTTGGGACGTACACCCCTCAGATCACCGTAGATGGCGTCTACGGCTGCCTTGAGTTCGCGGTCGCTCGGGTCTATCACGAAGACGCAGCCACTCTGACGAGACTCATGGTCATCGAGACCTCTGGCGTCGCCATATCAGCCACAAAGAACACGACCGCGACCCACATGACGGCACGCCAAGGAGCGCGCTTCACTTCGTCACGATCTGGCTGACGCATTACTCGCCCTTGCGCTTCTGGGCCTTGTTGAACCGAACGTCCACGTACTCAGTCACACTCTCATCAGTGCATTGGGCGACGATGTTGGGATCCAACTCACCCAACTGGACCGCCGCCTCGACCTTCGCCATGTCCAGTTGCGGACTGGTCAACTTGTCGAACTGCTTTGCTCCGATGGCCTTCTTCAGCCGCTCGGGGTCGATCTTGGAGTTGTCTCGCTCACGGATACTGGCCACTGCATCGTGGTCCTCAGTCCAAGGCACACGATGCTTGCTCTTGCCAGCGTCCTTCAGTCCGTTCAGCAGCGCGCTAGAGGTCTCCTGACGCTCTTCCTTCAGGGCGTCGGACTGCGTCTTGATGCGCGCCATCGACGAGACCAGTTCATCCAACATCTCGCTCGTCTCTGGTGCAGCCTTCTTCAGTCTCCGTGCCATATCGCTTCTCCCTTCGACATGCAAATGCCCGGCTCGCTGAGAGGCGAACCGGGCGACATACGTATCCCTGCTTCATTCCAGTGAGTATACCAGACCCCGCATACGTCATCAAGTATGCAGAGACGCCTCCTCAATGACCTCACGCCGACGTTGCGGGTCGAGGTCTGCAATGTCCTTTCCCTCCGACGAGGGCCACTCAGCGACACGGATCATCGCTGCGCCAAGATCGGCAGGACGACGACCCTTGTTGGGCTCGCCATGGAGGATGCGGTGAACGGCCTTCTGTCCAGGAGGATCCTGATCAAAGGCGATGGTGATCGTGACAGGATCCAAGATCCGCAGCAGTCGTTGCTGGACCGCGCTGAGTCGGTCAGAGTACGCAGCGAGTGCTGGGATGCCCTCCTGCCAAAGCAGTGTGGCGTCCACAGCGCCCTCTGTGATCACGACATGGCTGCACCCTTCCCTGACCCGATCGTAGGCGTAGAGACAGGCGCTCACGTCCGTATGAGCCGGGTAGTGGTACTTGGGTGTCGCGTTGTCCAGCCGACGCCGCGTCACGTCGTACAAGTCACCTGAAGGCGCTCGAAGCGGGATCGTGACTGCCTCGACGGGAGGATCATCCCATCGAGGCTGGAACGTCGGGTCATAGCCCAGTTGGAACTCACTGATCGTGTCCTCAGTGAACCCACGCCCAAGCCAGTAAGGGTGTGGCGCTCCAAGGAACTGATCCAACCATCGCTCAGGCTTGGTCTGAGGCTGACGATCGAGACGATCGACTTCCTTGAGCAGCGACTCGATCAGATCATCAGTGCTCTCATCTTCGACCTGCACGCCCTCAAGGAGATCCAGAGCACGCCCTCCCGATCCACAGGAGTAGCAGATCCACAGTCCCTTTCGGACGTTGATGGCAGCCGAGGGGTTGCGGTCCTCGTGATCGGGATCCGGGCAACGAACAAGGAACTCATCACCGATCTGTTGAGCAACCTCGAACCGCTCCCGGATCGCATCAGCCAATCGCATCAGATCAAGGACAACTGCTTCTCGTCCTGCTCGTAGACCTCCTGAAGCCGTCCCGCAGTGGTGACCATCGCGCACGACATGCAGAAGACGCTGGTCCGGTCGACCTCCACCACCGGCTCGTCAGGGGTCAGGCTCTTCCCGCAAGCACCGTTGCAGCGCATGAGATTCTCCCTCCTCACTCTGGATCTTCTTCCATCGCCGCCTCTGCCTGAAGCGACATGGCCTCTTCGTAGGACACCTCGTTGAAGCGTCCCTCGTCCGGGTCGAAGTCAGCATAGAACACGATGTCATCAGTCCCCGATCGGTTCTTCGCCAGAAGCAGTTGGCGAGCCTTGTTCGAGAACTTGCGCATCGTCACAACCACATCAGCGTCCTGGCCGATGGAGTCACTCTGAGCCAACTTGTCGACGCCTGGGGGCTTCTTGCCTCCCTCTCCCAGGCGATTGATCTGTGCTGCTGCGACGATCGGCGTGTGATGAGTCAGCGCCACCTCCTTGCACTCGGCACTCAACTTGGCCACGCCCTGCCACTCGTCGCTCTCCTTCTGCATCAGCGTGATGTAGTCCACGAACACGATGTCAGGCTCAAGTCGCTCGATGATCGAGGAGAGCGTGTAAGGGTTCACGCGACCACGCGATGGGTCCAGAACGTAGAACTCGCCGTCCACCCGCTTGGGCAGATCGGCGAGGAATCCTCGGTAGTAGTTGAGATCCAGGTTGACACCGCTCATCAGTTCTCTGTTCTTGAGCGAGTACCCGAACCTGTTTGCCAGCATCGTATGAAGTCGGAAGGTGATCTGGGCCTTGGTCTGCTCCAGGGAGACGAAGACTGCCCGTTTCCCGCTGACCACTGCCTCAGTGGCCATCTTCGTGAGCATCCACGTCTTGCCCACGCCCAGCCGGGCTGCGGTGATCCACAGATCCCCTGGTTGAACTCCTCCAGTGCGGTCGTTGACGGTGGCAAAGCCAGTGTCTACTCCGGCCAAGCCATTGCTGTTGGCTGCCTCAACCCTTCGAGCCGCTTCCTGGAACACCTCGCTCGTGTCAGACAGGACGTTGGTGTTGCGAGCCGACTCCGGGTCCTGGACGCCGTGGATGGTGGACTTCATCTTGGCCAGGGCGTCCTCCGGCCTGTTGGCCGCCAGGAGGTTCGTTGCATCCTTCACTGACTGTGCCAAGCAGTGTCGAAGGTGGTTGTTGGACACAGCCTCTGCTGCGTACTCCACGTCAGTGGTCTTCAGCAAGGGGAAGTCAGGGAACTGAGACCTGAAGGATGGCTTGTCTGGAGTCTTGCCATGCTTGGTGTGGAACTCTTGTATCCATTCCCACACCTGTCGATGAGCATGGAACTGCTCACCATCGAGTCCGTAGTCTCCAGGAGTCGATAGATCCCCTGTTTGAAGCACAGAGGAGATCAACAGCACCTCTGGGTGTGCCCGCTCGTTCATTGGCGTCTCCCCTCGCCTCGATGCAGCGCGGCCACTAGGTCTACCACAGCCCCTGGCCTCGACGCCAGACTCTCTCTGGCTAGAGACTCTCCGAATGACTCGCTTACCTTCTCTGGACATACAGAGTCCTTACATCCACGATCCTGGTACATAGATGTTCATGTAACTGCATTAGTCATGAAGAGGTAGTTGATCTCTCTTCATGTATCTCTAATAGATCTATACATGAATAAGGACCATGGTCTTGTATAACCATGGTCCTCTACCTCTCTACTACCTCTCCTGGCCTACGGAGTAGGGGATGCCTATGTAGGCGTCCCTAGGGACCGCTGCGCGCGCACGCGCGCGCGAGGGCCTCATGCTCGATCCTGAGGACTTGTGAGCATGGGCATAGGTCGGTCAAGGAGTGGGTAGTATAGCGCGCGAGGGTGGTCGACGCAAGTCGATGAGCGATGTAGACTCCACGATGGCGGCCGAAGACCATCGAGGAGCCTAGAGTGAGCGTCTACACAGAGCCTGTCTGGGAGGAACCGCCCATGCACGCGCGCCAACGCGGCTACGAGGACGTGCTGAGGCCGCTCATGGACAAGCCTGAGCATTGGGCGCGCATCGGGGAGTACGCCTCGTCTGACAGCGCCTACCAAGCCGCTCGCAACCTTCGTCAGCGCAAGTACCGCGTTCCTGCTCCCGATCACGAGTGGGAGTTTGTCCACTTTGGGCAGTTCGTCTGGGCTTGCTACTACGGCGAGGTTGACAGGGACTGAATGTGTGGTATAATGGGGGTAAGTGAAGGCGAGAAGCCCTCACAACACCAGATTTCTCAACTTTCTTTCGGGCAAATCTGGACATACCACCACACCAGACTTGACAAACCCTCATGTGTGTGGTATAATATAGGTTAGAAAGATGGAGATAGGAAAGGTTCTCCATCCCCTCCCGCTCCGGTAAATCGAGTCACTGCCCCACCCGGTAGCACTCGGCAAGATCTGGAGCCAGTGGCGAGATCGAGCACCACTCAAGATCTCTACCCTGAGAGGGCGTCAGAGACTCACCCGCTCATCGACAACACCAACGGGTAGGCCCCTGAAATGGGTCGAGGGTGAAAGGCCCTCGTAATCTAAGAGGAGCACCTCGTACCGAACGCCGATCACGGCAACAGAGGTCACGCGACCCGGATAACGCTTGGATCGCATCGAAGGAAGAGTCCGAAACGCTCGCAAGATGAGCGTCACTGGGTGAGACCCCCAGTCTGATGAGGCTTCGATGAAGGCATCGACAGAGACTGCACGGCAGTTGGGGCGATGCTGGAGAGCGCTTCATATGAGACCAGGAGAGCCACGAGCCTGAAGCAAGTGACAGTGGCTTAGGTCTGTGACCAGATTGCGCTGCATAGACCGAAGATAAACTCAGAACCCTTCGCCGCGTGGGGTGCGGCGAAACATCAAGTCAAAGTCCCCCACCGCAGCGCCATACGGATGACACCAGTCAGGAAGAACCGTCACTCGCGCTGCACCCTCTCACAAGATCGGCCTGGTGGCCACGCTATCCAAACCCTAGTGAAGCGTGAGAGTAGAACCTACCGGTCTTGCTCCTGAGACGCTGATGGCAATCCGGTCGAGCCATTTGTACTCCACACGGCGGTGGAGACCGGCACAGGAACCGAGAGGGCAACAGACTTTGCGCTGATGGCAGCCCAATGGGCGTACACCGCCAGCCATTTGCACCGGGAAGGGCGTCCCGGACCAGCGCACCACCTGACCCGCCTTCTGGCGGGTCTTGTTGGTATCTGGATGCAGAAACGCTACGGCGTCGCGGCACAGCCGCCTGATGACGCATCCAGCGCATCAGCACTGACGAGTCCACAGGAGATGCCATGAACAAGCAGCAGATCATCAACTTCGCCAAGACCACCGGCAAGAGCGCTGTGCAGAGTGCTGCCGCCGCTGTCGCAGTGGCAACCGCCCAGCAGTTGCTCAACGGCCGGACGGTCAACGGGAAGAAGATCGTGCTCTTCACGGCCAACCGTTGAGGACGAAACGCCCCTCACGGGGCGTCGTCGGCTAACAGCCGGCCTGATGAGTCCTTCATCAGCACCAGTACCAAGGAGACCCCAATGCTCTACAACAAGATCCTCCCGCATGTCGGGCACAGGATCGAAGCCGTCACTTACGGTGCCGACGAAATCGGGCCGATCAATGCCGCGATCGAGTGCCACGACTGCCACGAGATAATCGTTGATGAAGACAGGGGCGATGACAGGTACTAGGACACAGAAACCCGGCATCAGGCCGGGTCACGGGCAAAGCCCGTCTGATGACGTGTCCAGCGCATCAGCACTGACGAGCCTACAGGAGAGATCATGTTCGAGACTATCGGGATCATGGCCCTCAACTACGGCAAGCAGGTGGCGACGCACCCGGCTACGCGAGCCGCTGTCTGCGCCGCGCACACCGCCCTGGTCGGTGCGGTCACGTACCAGAACGCTACGGAAGCCTACCGCAGCGGGAAGGAGACCGGACACGCGATGAAGGGTCTGGTGTCGCACGCGCGATCCAGCCTCAGCAAGAGTCAGGACACCACTTTCATTGCCGGTAGTGACGGCGTGAGCCAGGTCGCATGACACCAAGGGCGAAACGCCCCGCAACCAGCGGGGCGTCTGACCGCTGGAAGGCGGCACTGACGAGCCCCAAAGCACAGGAGAAGGCATGAGGATCATCTGCCCAAACTGCGGGCCAGTCTACGGAAGAGTCAACTTGTTCATCCATTTTGATGTGACCATTAGCAACGAAGGAGTCGAGAGAATACCAGAGGATGCGATATTTGAGTTCCCATCCATGATTCGCTTCGCGTGCGGTGAATGTCACAACCTTTCGATGGAAGAGGAAGACAGGTCCGTCGACGAGCCTGAGCAACTACGGAACAGAGTCTTTGACATGCTTCTAAGAGACTTTGAGGAAGTTCGTCACAACACACTTGTCGAAGGACAATAAGGAACCAGAAACGCCGCAGCCAGCGGCGTCGCCGGAACAGACCGGCCTGACGAGGTTCCGCCCGTCAGCACTCCGAGAAGGAGACACCATGTCTGACTATGTGTTCATCATCAATGGCGACCCGGAGCAACACGAGTTCCGATCCGAGGTCATTGCGACTCGCGTCGCGATCTCGATGGGCAAGTCCCAAGAGGACGTGACTCTGGTCGCCCGACAGCCATGACGCGGACACAGAAACGGGGCAGCCAGCCCCGTCATGGGCACAGCCCATCTGATGACGTGTCCGTCATCAGTACTGACGAGTCTTTGACAGGAGCATCAAATGCCCGACATCGACGACATCGATCAGCCAGACACTGCCCTAAGCGGAGTGAAGTTTGTCTACTGCATGTCCCACATGCGTGGGCACCCCGTAGGGGTCTGCACCGTACCGATCAGGAACAAGATCCCTCTCTGGGCTTCAACTATCGATGAAGCCGCTATAGAGATACGAGATCGCAACTTCCCTGATCTTTCTGGTGAGACACGACGTGGTGCCAACATCGACTGGAGCATAAGCGGAGGCATACAAGTTCGCCGCTAGGAGCCAGAAACGCCCCGCACGGGGCGTCGCGGGCAGAGCCCGCCTGACGACGGCTCCGTTGTCAGCACTGACGAGTCCCAAGGAGAAGATCATGGCGCATCTCGGTGAACCGATCTACCCAGATGTCGAATGGGTGTGGAACGAGGTTTGCGGGATGGGCTGGTGGCAGTCCAAGGACATCAGGGATGAGTACAGGTGGCTTGAAGAGCAGGTGGCTAATCAGCCATCAGATGGCATCAAGGGAAGGTACATCTCATTCCCGGTTGCTGACGGCAAGGCCGTCTACTACGTCGAGAAACTTCGGCCACTCACTCTTCGCCCTGTAATGTTCGGTGACTGCTACCAGATTCCAGACGCACACATCCGTGGCCTCACCCGCTCTGACATCGAGGAGATGGTGGAGCGCGAGAAGCGAATCCAAGAGATCTTTAGCCGTAAGGCTTGAGGACGAAACCGGGGCAGCCAGCCCCGGTCGTCGCCTAGATAGGCGGCCTGACGAGTCCTGAAGGAGCAAGCATGAACAACCTCGACTGGCACCTGCGCTACAACTTCTACCCGCCGCTTGGTTGGCTTCGGCCGTTCGCTGAGCGAGCCATCGAGATGGCGGCACAAGGCGTCACTCATCACCCGGTTCGCCTAGAGAGCGGACATGGCCTGGCCGACAACGCAGGTCGGGAGATCACCGCGCAGGAACTGATCGACGAACTCAGACTGCTTGACCATGTAGACTTGACAGACTAAGTAGAGTGTGGTATACTTACCACCACTTCGGACGCAGAAACGCCTGCCCAGTCACAGGCAGGCGTCGCCGGAACCGACCGGCCTGATGAGCGTCCCTCATCAGCACTGACGAGTCCAGGAGGTAGCACGATGACCGCGATCTCCACCATGACCAACACGGTCAAGACCTTCAACAACAGCACCACCGGTCAGGTGACGCTGGCGACCGGGAAGGCGCTTGGCTGGACCCTCCTCGCCATCAAGGCGAACAGCGAGGCCAGCGCGAACTTCCTGACGGCCGCGACCAAGATCGACGCTGCGCTGAAGGCCAAGACCGATCAGGTCAGGGAGAAGTGGCACACCCGCACCACTGAGACCGCTGCCTAGCCCCGCATCGAGTCAGGAGCCACGATGGCCAAGACTTGTCCCCAGTGTGGGGAAGCCAATGCGGTGACCACGGCCAAAGAAGAGGCCGCTGGACACGGACGAAACTTGAAGCCAGTCCTCAAGCGAGGGATCAAGATCCTCAAGCGAGGGATCGAGGTTGGCGTTGTCAACGCAGCCGCCGCCTCAGCCTCCGAGGTCTTGAACTACTACCTCGAAACCAGAGGGCTCAACTCCAAGAGAGTCTCAGTGTCCATCACGCCGAACACTGACCGTGGCGCACCACCTGGCAACCCCATGCACGGACGGATCTGACCCGTGGCCCCGCACTTCGGTGCGGGGCTTCGGCATGTCTGGACCCACTTGTGCAAGTAGACTAAGGTGTGGTATACTTGTCGTTGTGGGAAAACTCGTGTCATCAAGCCCCGTTGTCGAACCATGACAGCGGGGCTTTCGTATGACTGGAGACAGGATGGTAGAGAGCGCTGAGGATCAGGCTCACATCAACCGAATCAAAGGCGCTGCCAAGAGCGCCTACAACGAAGCGCTGCGCGTCATTGACGGTTCGCCACAGCACGTCGGGAGACTTGGTCGTGGCTACATCATCACTGGATCCGTGAGCCAGTTCATTCGCAAGGGAACTGAGCGCGTCACTGGAGCCAAGCCAGACAAGTCCACCATAGAGTACGCGCGCAAGTTCTTGCGCTTATCGAAGAACATGGTGGCGATTCAGAGGGTGGACCTCTACACCTTCAAGATCTTCGTCAGTGATGACTGGCGAGACCCAGCAATCATGCCCCTGGTCTATCAACGCTCTAATCAATCAGAGGATTGGTACGAGCGCTCGCTTAGTCCCGAGGAAGCAGGCGAGTATCAACCGATCGAAGAGGTGTCGATCAAGAAGTTGCCATTTCTTTGCCAGTATTGCTCTTACGGAGCAGAGACACGCGAGATGCTGGAGGCTCACATGACAGAGCATGGAGGAGAGAAGCAGTACACCTGCAAGCACTGTGGAGAGCAGTTCGACAGTATGCAGCGGCTTGGCGGTCACATGACTGGCTACCACAGCAAGAAGAAGGGAGAGCAAACATACATGCCTAAGAAGAACAAGCCGCCTCGACACACGATCAAGCCAGACATCCCTGAGTTGGAGTGGAAGGCCACAGCGCAGTGGGACGAGAACAGAGAGCGCTACGTGTGTCCGAACTGTGATCGTGACTTCCGTACATGGAATGCGCTGGCTCGTCACAAGGAGTGGCACGTCAACGCCTGGGCCAGGGAGATCGTCAGCAAGCCCACTACAGAGGTGAGCACGCTCTCTGACGATCAACTCCTTGAGGAGTTGAAGGGTCGGATGGGGAACAAGGATCAAGAGAAGGAGTTGGCGACGCTCAAGGAGCGGCACGAGTTCATTCGGTCCATCGTCAAAGACGTGAACGAAGGCAAGATCGCGCCGCTGAAGGCGCTATCCGATATCGAGACGGCTCTGGACCTGTGAGGTGGCCATGGCACACGTACTCATCGTTGCGATCATCACGTTCGCGCTGTTGTTTGGCGGCATGATGGTCCTGGGCGTGCTTGTGGCGTACCCATGGATCCTCATCCCCATCATCGGCATCTACCTTTGGAAGAAGGGAGAGGTGAGGTCATGGCTTTCTACTCGGACGACGTAGAGCGCCTTCGTGAGATTGCGCGCAAACACCGCTCTCTGGGGCTCACTATGACGCCCGCATTTCGGGCCAAGGAAGATGCAGACTTCCTTGAGGAGATCGCAGACAAGATCCTCAAGGACATCGCCGAGCCCAGTCAGTTTCCTTGGCCTAGCACACCACCGGAGGATCCATGAGTGACATCGAACAGATCTTGGATGACCAGATCAATCAAATCGAGTCCCAGGTCTCGCAACCCCCAGAAGAGGACCACGCCTGGGAAGAGGGTGGTCTGCCTGTCATTGATGAACTCGATCAAGAGACCGTTACAGAGATGTGGCAGACCACGGCTG
>Ga0207421_10002637_pt1 | contig 22119 bp, 16 predicted proteins | sample SodLakKL_010_SED_4_FD_187542 | JGI IMG/M metagenome (GOLD analysis project Ga0207421, IMG submission 187542) | Alkaline sediment microbial communities from Lake Tanatar, Kulunda Steppe, Russia - 8KL_010_SED (SPAdes) (version 2) | ecosystem: Environmental > Aquatic > Non-marine Saline and...
ACCTGCATTTTGTCCCTCTCACTCATTACCGGATAACCTCCAGTATTTTTTAGATATTTACGACGGCCTTTAGAGCACAAAGTGTTCTAAGGCTGCAGCCACACCATCTTCATTGTTAGAAGTGGTTATATGATCCGCAATTTCCAACAACGCAGGGCGGGCATTAGCAACGGCTACCCCCAGCCCGGAATAGCTAATCATGTCAAGGTCGTTATGTCCATCACCAAAAGCGATTATCTCCTCGCGTTTAATCCCTTCTCTTTCGGCAAACCATCGCAGGGTCTGCCCTTTTGTTGCCAGGCTATCTGTTATCTCCAGGAAATAAGGCCTGGACTGCAAAATTGACAGTCTTGAACCGAATTGTTCTTTAAGCTTTTCTTCAGCAGCATCGAGCTTTCCGTCCCAGCGGATGATACTCATCTTAGTCGGATTTGAATCCTGTTTTTCCATAAATTTGCTAAGAGAGCCAACCTCGTTTACTTCAATCTTGGCCAGGGACTGGTAGTATCGAGACTGATCGGTTTCTTTCCCGACATAAAGATCATCTTCGATAAAAAGGCTGACGTGCAATCCACTGCGCTCACCTTCCTCTGCAACGGCAATGGCAATATCTTTATCGATTGGTCGGTGCAAAATCACTTCCCGGCTTTGAGATTTTTTAACAAGCGCACCGTGATAATTTATAAGGGGTCTATCATCATTCAACCCCAGGTCAAACATGAAGGGAACAGAGGTTTTAAACATTCTGCCGGTAACAATGATCAACCGTAACCCTTTCTCAGTTGCTTTCTGAATCGCTTCCCTGTTACGGATAGATATTTTAGAATTATCATCAAGCAGTGTGTCATCAAGGTCTATCGCCAGCAAACGGTATTGCATAATCCAGCTCCTTAATTTATTAATCTATACCAGTTATGTCCAGTATAGCATATATTATTTAGATTATTTTTCCCGCAGCGCCCGGTAAATCTTCACGGCCAGGTCACGGTTGATAGACGAAACTTCTGCCAGCTGCTCAACAGTAGCCTTCATGATATTTTCGGTGCTGCCAAAGTATTCAAGCAAAGCTTTCCGCCGGGCCGGGCCGATACCGGGGATGTCTTCAAGTTTTGAACGAATGCTGCTCCGGCTGCGCCTGATGCGATGACCGCTTACTGCAAAACGATGCACTTCATCACGGATTCGCTGCAGCAGCTGCAGCAGGGGATCACTGGCAGCCAGGCGCACCGGCTGTGGTGAATCCCTTAAAAAGAGCTGATCCGGATTTTTAGCAAGGGCTATTAGCGGTACATCTTTGAAAAAGCTACGATACAAGGCTTCGTAAGCTGAGTTTAACTGCCCTCTTCCCCCATCAATCAGGATCACATCCGGCCTGGGCCACTGGTCTCGGGAAGCCCTGCGCTGCAAAACTTCTTCCAGGGCAGCATAATCGTCACCGGCCGAAGCCTTTCTTATATTAAACTTTCTATAGTCTTCCTTTGCAGGTTCACCTTGACTAAAAACAACCATGGCGCCAACAGGCTGGCCACCATGCAGGTGAGAAATATCATACCCCTCGATTCTGGCTGGCGGATGATCAAGCCCCAGCAGCGCTGCTAATTTATTAAGCGGTTCTACCGTTCTTTTCCTGCGCTGCTCTTCATCTTCCTGCAAACGTAAAAAGCAGTTACGGGCAGCAAGATCGACCATTTTTTTCAGGGCGCCCCGTTTCGGAAAACGCAGGTCCACCTTTCGGCCGGCCTTTTCCCGCAGCCACCTGCCAATCAACTCAGTATCAGCTGGCAGGTCTGAAACAGCTATTTCTAGAGGCAAATCATCTTCCCTGCTGTAATAATTTTTTATAAAGGAAGCCATCACTTCATCGTTATCCAGATTTTCTGCGCCGCTCAGGGCAAAATGATTCTGCCGGAGCATTTTGCCATCCCTGATTTGGAAAAGGTGAACAGCTGTAAATGTATTATGCCTGGCCAGGGCCAGGATATCACGATCAATGCTGTTTTCTACAAGCAGCATCTTTTGCTGTTGACCGGCAATTCTTTGCAGTGAATAAAGCCTGTCCCGCAGGGCTGCTGCTGCTTCAAAATTCTGCTCGGAAGCAGCTTCTTCCATCTGCAGCTTTAACTTTTCTTCAAGTTCACTGTAACGCCCCTGTAAAAAAAGTGCGACCTGATTAACCATTTTTTTATACTGCTCCGGAGGTACTTCTACCCTGCCACGGCATGGAGCAAGGCAGCGCTTCATTTGGAAATTAAGGCAGGGGCGTTCTGGAGATGCATTGCCGTCTAACGGCTGCCGGCAGCGGCGCAGGGGGAACAGGGAGCCAAGCAGGCGCATGGTTTCACGAACAGCCTCAACGTCGGTATAAGGCCCAAATCGTCGTTCTTCCCGTCCCGGTTCAGGGCGGTAACGGCCGCGGCGGCTGCCGCGCTGCGATAAGCGCATCATCTCAAGGCGGGGATATAGCTCCCCGGTAATAATTAAATAGGGATAATCCTTGTCATCTTTCAGGTTAACGTTATAACGTGGCCGGTATTCCTTGATCAGGCTGCACTCCAGGATTAGCGCTTCAACCTCGGTATCGGTGACCAGGTAATCAATATCCGCCAGCCTGGCCTGGAGTGATTTCAAGCGAGGTGATGATGCCGGTGCCTCAGCAAGGTAAGAGCGAACCCGCTTGCGCAGCGAGGCTGCCTTTCCCACGTAGATTACCCTGTCAACGTCATCTTTAATCAGGTAAACCCCGGGCAGGTCGGGAAAGCGGCTTACTTTTTCTTTTAAGTCTTCTAACATGATTTTACCTCAAAAAGTGAATGCTATTTATCACTGCTCAGCCTGTTTAAGAAAACTGCGCTCGCTGCTATTTTAAGATAGAGGACAGCCACTGGCCGGTATACGATTCGGTGCAGAGGGCAACTTCTTCGGGGGTGCCTGCTACAACTATTTGGCCTCCGCCGTCTCCTCCTTCGGGACCAAGGTCGATCAGATAATCGGCCCGTTTGAGTACTTCCATGTTATGTTCAATGACAATAACGGTGTTACCGCTTTCAACCAGCCGTTCCAGGATAAGCAGTAATTTACTGATATCGTCCAGGTGCAGGCCGGTAGTCGGTTCATCAAGGATATAGAGGCTGCGGCCATTACTGCGTCTCGAGAGCTCTGTTGCCAGCTTGACCCGCTGGGCTTCTCCCCCGGAAAGAGTAGTTGCCGGCTGGCCCAGGCGGATATAGCCGAGTCCAACATCGAAAAGCAGCTGCATTTTGCGCTGGATTTTGGGGATGGCCGAAAAGAATTCCAGCGCCTCTTCAACAGTCATTGCCAGGACATCGGCGATATTCTTTTCCTTGTAACGCACTTCCAGGGTTTCCCGGTTATAACGCTTCCCGGTACAAACCTCGCAGGGAACATACACATCGGGCAGAAAGTGCATTTCTATCCTAAGGATTCCGTCGCCCCTGCAGGCCTCGCAGCGCCCTCCTTTGACATTAAAGCTAAACCTCCCCGGGCGATAACCGCGTCGGCGCGACTCAGCAGTTTTTGAGAATATTTCCCGAATACCATCGAAAAGTCCGGTATATGTAGCCGGATTGGAACGGGGGGTCCGTCCGATTGGCGACTGATCAATTACAATAACTTTATCAAGGTGCTCGACCCCTTCGATACCTTCGTGCCTCCCGGCCTGTTCACGGGAGCGGTGCAGTTTACTAGCCAGGCTGCGGGCTAATATTTCATTAACCAGGGTGCTCTTCCCTGAACCCGATACTCCGGCCACGCAGATAAAGAGTCCCAGGGGAAACCCGACGTCAATTTTTTTCAGGTTATGTTCACCGGCTCCCCGCACCCACAACCAGCGCTCATTGGTTGAACGCCTTTGTTCAGGGACCGCAACTTCTTTCCTGCCAGCCAGGTAATCACCGGTTATTGAAGCTTCAGCGCCCATAATTTTCTCAACAGACCCTTCAGCGACAATCATGCCTCCTCCGGCTCCGGCACCGGGGCCGATATCGACCAGGTGATCGGCGCTACGAATGGTTTCCTCATCATGTTCCACCACCAGGACTGTATTACCAAGATCCCGCAGGGCTTTTAACGTAGTAATCAGGCGGGCATTATCGCGTTGATGCAAGCCGATACTCGGCTCATCGAGGATATAGATTACACCGGTCAGACCGGAACCAATTTGCGTAGCCAGCCTGATCCGCTGGGCCTCTCCGCCCGACAGGGTGGAAGCAGCACGGTCGAGGTTAAGATACTGCAGCCCCACATTACGTAAAAACCGCAGCCTTTCATCAATTTCTTTTAAGACCTGCCTGCCAATATGCTGCTCGCGTTCGGTTAACTGCAGCCGATCAAAATAACCTGCAGCCTGCTCAACGGTCAGGGCAGAAATCTCGGCAATGTTTTTTCCACCCAGTAAAACTGCCAGGCTGGCCGGCTTCAGACGGCTGCCTTTACAGGTCGGACAGGGCTTGACCTGCATAAAACGCTCCATATCAGCCCTGGCTTCATCCGATGATGATGAAGCATAGCGCCTATCAAGCAGTTTCAGGACTCCGGGAAATACTTTTTTATAATTGCGCACCCGCCTGAACATATTAACATAACGAAAATTTATTTTCCCCGGCGACCCATAAAGAATTTTCTGCTGTTCTTCGGTAGTTAAGTCTTTATAAGGTTTATCGAGGTCAATTTCCCAGGCCTTTGCGGCCGCCTCAAGGAACTGCTGGTAATAGTTCTGGCCGGACCAGGGATGAATAGCCCCTTCACGGATTGATAATTCAGGATAAGGAATAACCAGGTCTGCTGAAAATTCAGATCTCGTTCCCAGCCCGCTGCATGCCGGGCAGGCACCATAAGGGCTGTTAAAGGAAAATATTCGCGGACTGATTTCTTCAAAGCTAAAACCGCAGTCGGCACAGGCAAAGTTTTCACTAAAAAGCAGCTCCGAACCGCCAACTTCCTCAACCAGAACCAGACCTTCACTTAACTTAAGAGCCGTTTCCATGGAGTCTGCCAGGCGGGCCTGGACACCCTCACGGATAACCAGGCGGTCAACTACTACCTCGATATTGTGTTTCTTGTTTTTATCTAAAACTATCTCTTCTTCAAGGTCATAGACTTCACCGTCAACCCGGATACGGACATAGCCCTTGCGGCGCATTTCATCAAAAAGTCGTGAATACTCGCCCTTTCGGCTGCGGACCAGGGGCGCCAGGACCTGGATCCGGGTTTCATCTGGCAGATCGACAACCTGGTCAACCATCTGCTGCACAGTCTGCTGGCTGATTTCTTTTTCACAACCCGGACAATGCGGATTACCGATCCGGGCATACAGCAGGCGGATATAGTCATATATTTCCGTAACCGTGCCTACAGTGGATCGCGGGTTACGGGATGCCGTTTTCTGGTCGATGGATATTGCAGGGGAGAGCCCCTCGATCTGATCCAGGTCAGGTTTATCCATCTGGCCCAGGAACTGGCGGGCATAAGCAGATAGCGATTCAACATAGCGCCGCTGTCCTTCTGCATAGATAGTGTCAAAAGCCAGCGATGACTTGCCAGAGCCGCTCAACCCGGTAAAAACTATTAATTTGTTGCGGGGCAGAGAGAGGCTGATGTTTTTCAGGTTATGTTCTCGTGCTCCGCGAATGATAATTTCTCCTGCCGACAAGCTTTTCACCTCAGTTTGAAAATTTTATTTGCATTTGTTATAAAAAATCTCGCAAATCCTTGCTTACTGCTTCTCCAGCTCGAAAATCATGTCGCGCAGTTCGGCGGCCCGCTCAAAAGCAAGATCACGCGAGGCTTCTTTCATTTCTTTGCGCAGTTCCTTGATCATTTTCTGGCGCTTTTTAGCATCGAGCTGCTTTAAATCTTCTTCGAAGTAGCGCTCTTCTTCCTCCGCAACCACCGTGGCGCCGATCAGTTCACGAATCGGTTTTACAATAGTGGCCGGGGTAATATTGTGTTCCCGGTTAAAAGCTACCTGTTTTTCACGCCGGCGCTCGGTTTCATCGATCGCCCGCTGCATCGACGGAGTTATTTTTTCGGCATACATTATTACCTTGCCCTCGATGTTACGTGCAGTCCGGCCAATAGTCTGGATCAGGGAACGATCGGACCGCAGGAAGCCCTCTTTATCGGCATCCAGGATCGCTACCAGGGTTACTTCAGGTAAGTCAAGCCCTTCGCGCAGCAGGTTAATGCCAATGAGGACATCAAATTCGCCGGTACGCAGGCCCCTGATGATGGTCATTCTCTCCAGGGCATCGATATCAGAGTGCATGTAGCGCACCTTCAGGCCCATGTTGCGGTAGTACTCCGTCAGATCTTCAGCCATACGCTTGGTCATTGTTGTAACCAGGACTCTCTGGCTGTTTTCGGCCCGCTGCCTGATTTCTCCGTAGAGATCATCAACCTGCCCTTCAGCAGGTCTGATCTGGACCTCGGGATCGACCAGTCCGGTTGGACGGATAATCTGCTCCACAACAGCACCGCTGTGCTCCAGCTCCCATGGGCCGGGAGTGGCTGAAACCAGGATTGCCTGGTTAAGTAAAGCTTCAAACTCCTCAAAACGCAGTGGCCTGTTATCGAGAGCAGAGGGCAGCCGGAAGCCATGTTCAACCAGGGTGCTTTTGCGCGACAGGTCCCCGCGATACATACCGTTGATCTGGGGAATGGTAATATGGGATTCATCAATTACCATCAACATATCTCCCGGGAAATAGTCCAGCAGGGTTGCCGGACGGCTGCCGGCAGGACGCCCATCCAGGTGGCGTGAATAATTTTCAATTCCGCTGCAAAAACCGATTTCCTGCATCATTTCCAGGTCAAAGTTTACACGCTGTTCAAGGCGCTGTGCTTCCAGTAACTTATCTTTACTGCGAAAGAAAGCCAGCTGCTCTTGCAGTTCAGCCTCAATATCGGAGATTGCCCGCTGCAGCTGATCCGGCGCGGTAACATAATGGGTAGCCGGGAAAATGGCTACATGATTCCTGTCACCGGTCACTTTACCGCTAACCAGGTCAACTTCCCGCAGGCGGTCTATCTCGTCGCCAAAAAGCTCAACCCGCATAGCAGCCTCTGAAAAGGAAGCCGGTATTATCTCAAGAACATCGCCCCTGACCCGAAAAGTGCCCCGGTGAAAATCAATCTCATTGCGCTGATAATGTATATCAACCAGGCGGCTGATGATTTCGTCCCTGCTAATCTGCATGCCCGGCCGTAAAGAGAAAACCTGATCCATGTATTCCTTAGGTGAACCCAAACCGTATATGCAGGAAACCGAGGCAACTACTATAACATCCCTGCGCTCAAGAACTGCGCTTGTTGCGGAGTGACGCAGCTTATCAATTTCATCATTGATAGAAGAATCTTTCTCAATGTATGTATCGCTGCTGGGCAGGTAAGCTTCTGGCTGGTAGTAGTCGTAATAGCTGATAAAGTACTCAACCGCGTTCTCCGGAAACAGCTCTTTAAACTCAGAGCAGAGCTGGGCAGCCAAGATTTTATTCGGTGCCATAACCAGGGTCGGACGCTGAACCTGCTCTATAACATGGGCTATTGAAAACGTTTTTCCCGAACCTGTAACCCCAAGCAGGGTCTGGTAAGGGCAGCCCCGGTGCAATCCCTCCACCAGGGCCTCGATAGCTTCCGGCTGATCACCGGAAGGTTTAAAATCTGCTTTAACTTTGAAGCCACCTTCACCGGTCATAATGGCACCTCCCGCTAAGTGGCTAAATCGGAAACATTACTAATTATAACATAATTAAAATAGAAAACCTGTTTCAAATATTACCAGGGCTAACCCGATAGCAATAAAAATTATGGTGGATCCAATCTTAATATAGTGCGGTTTTAACCTGGAAACAAAACGGTTCCCCAGGTATATGGCTAAAACGTGATTTATAAACATAGCGACCATGGCTCCAGCAAAAACGGCTAGAGGGTAATTAAAGCTGGCTGCCAAAAACAAAACCGCCAGCTGGGTCTTATCACCAAATTCAGCCAGGAAGATCATACCCAGGGTTTGGAAGAAACCATCACTGCCGCCGCCCTCCGCCGGTTTTTGGTCACCCCGACGCCAGGTTAAAATGCCTACCCCGATAAAAAACAAACCGGCAATAACCGCGACCAGGCTATGCGGTATTACATCGGCAATCAAGTTGCCAACTCCTGCAGCCAAACCGAGCACCAGGGCCATTGCAGTCATAGCCCCTGCCAAAACCTGCAGCGGTGGATAACGACAGGCCATGGTCAGGCAGACCAGCTGTGATTTATCACCAAACTCGGCTACAAAAACAGTAAGAAAAGCAGCCACTGCCGCTGCCAACAATAGTCACACCGCCTATAACTGTATATTATCTTTAACCACCGGCATTTCCATGCCTGTTCTTTATATTCGCTTCAGCTTTTTTAAGCAGGCTGGTTAGCTGCTATGGTCTTTTGATCCAATCGGTAATTTTTGCTTTCAATCTCCTGAAGCGGCCCATTGGATCAGACTGCCGAACTTCCATATAAACAGGAGAATCGGGAGCCGGAACCGGGATTAGCCCAAGGTCGGCACTACGGTGAAGCAGGGAGTAAGAGGATTGAGCATTACGCTTGCTCTGAAAAGACTCTTCCTGGGCTTGATTATCCTTGGCAGCTTTCCGCAGTATCACTGAAAAAGGTTTTTGTTCACGCAGGCCATCCAGCAAAACCAGGAAATAGCTATCTTCAATTCTGTCAATCATTTCACGGTTATCATCAACCGGGTTGCCGTTTACCTTTAATACTAAATCATCATCTAACAAGCCAGCGTCCGAAGCAGGTGAATTAGGTAGAACTTTCATTATCGGAACGCCCTTTTCAGGCATACAGTAACGCGGAGAATTGCTTTCCTCCTGTTTCTTGCCATAAAGGATTAAAAGCTCATGGCCGATAGGAGCAAACAGTACCCCGGGCAAGACAAGCCATCTCATGAACTCAGAACCAACGGCAACCAGCAGTAAAATAATGCTGTATACTGCAAGCCATTTTGCAGAAAAAGCAGTTCTCTCCCGTGGCGTCGATGACAGGGCCATATCGGCATAACCAAGTCCGGCAGCTATCGGAATTACCATATACTGCAAGCTTTGATTTTCTCTTGGCTGAAGGTTAGATTCCAGGATGGGCCACCAGTCCGGCATGCTTACCCCGACAATCTCTGTTTGAGCTACAATTGTTACCAGCAGCGCTACGAGCGGTATCGGCCAGAATCTCTGCAGGGTAAATGCACCGACAACTTCCCCGCCGGATCTTTTTAAATAAATCGGGCTGCTGCCCCAGTGTCCGCCAACATATATCAGCAGGGCTTCAACCAGGTGCAGCAGGGCTATTAATACCAGCAGCGCCGGTATATGAATCATGAGCAAAGAATCAAAAATAAAATTTTGTTCAAGCATGGGAAAGAGCGGCAAAATAATATATCGCCCGATAAGTACAGCAAGAGCAACAATTCCCCCTGCGTAGGAAAAACACAGGTAGCGGGGGTTAAACAGCAGCAGCAGTAGAGCAACCGGCCAGATAAAGTACAGGCCAATCTGCTCCAGTGACAGGCCTAAAAAAATCAGGATGGCGCTGGCAGCAAAACCTCCCAGTGCGCCAAGGGCAACCGATATTAATATCTGCTTTCCGACACCACTGATAGCTCGTCCGAACAGTTTTTCTTCGGTAGCCGCCAGTCTTCTGTACTGCATAAATACCAGGAACAATACAATCCAGAATATAGGCATGACCAGGGCCAGCATGAAAGTAGTTAAGAAAATCTGCCCTATTTCAAAAAAAGGCTGCATTAATCAGTCAATTCCTCCAATTGTATTGAGCAGGCCCGGTTCATTGATTAATTCTATTGCATAATTTAGCTGCTCGTCATTTTCACGGGCGGCAACGTCAATAGCTCTGCGCAGCTCTACCCAGGTTCTATCATCAAAGTCCCCGGTTAATTCAAGTCCGGCCCGCTCTTGAAAACTGCGTAGGGCCAGGGCGGTTTGCCGATCGAAATACCCGGTTACCTCAACCCTAAGGCCGAGCTGTTCAAGCATCAGCTGCAATATTTCAACATCATCACCGTAGTCTCCCTCTGAAAGACTGCCGGGATGAAAATAACGGTAATAACGTAAGACCTCAGGCATCTCTACCTCAAAATCCGGTTCAACTCCATGTTTGTCGATGTCGTACCCCGCAGGTGTAAAGTATTTAGCTACGGTCATCAGGATAGCTCTATTGGCGTCAATATATTCAAGCTGCTGAACAGATGCCTTGCCATATGTTGTTTTCCCAACCAACACCCCGACACCACGGTCCTGGACTGCACCGGCCAGCAGTTCAGAAGCGCTGGCAGATTCTTCGTTGATCAAAACTACTATAGGATATGGTCTCTCTACTGCACTGGAGAAGTATGTGTTAATTACTTCATCGTCTCGCCCCACAAGTCTTACTATTTCTCCTTCGGGAATAATCTTTCGGCCAACCTCCACTGCCTGCTGTACAAGCCCGCCAGGGTTGTTACGAAGATCTAAAATCAGACCATTACTGAGCCCTTCCTGTTCAATGGCCTCAAACTGCCTGACAAACTCGGCTCCCGTATTACCATCAAAACTGCTTACTTTAATATAGCCCAACCCATCATCAAGAATCTCACTGAAAACAGTCTCTACCTGGATTTCAGCTCTGCCAACAGTCCTCTTCAAGGGTTCATCAGAGCCCGGACGCTTAATTAAAACTTCAACCGTAGTATCGCTGGGACCTCTTAGCATTTCAACGGCAAGGTTAATACCCTGGCCTGAAAGCTCCTTTCCGTCAGCTTCCAGCAAACGATCACCCGGCTCAAGCCCGCTCCTGTCTGCAGGAGTGCCGGAAAATGTTTCAAATACTACAATATCTCCATCGACTTCTATGATCCTCACACCAATACCGGCATATGACCCCCTGGTATCGGTTAAAAATTCGTCTAGTTCTTCCGGGTCAAGATACTGAACATGGGGATCGCCGATGCTGTCGACAAGGCCACGGACAGCTCCCTCTATTAAATCGTTAAACTCAACCGGGTAAAAATAATTGTCCTGGATTGACTCTATAGCATCTTTAATAAGCCCGGTATCGTGATCATTATCCTGGACAGAGTCATTGTTATGCTGCGGTTCATAACGGATAACCGTAGACGGCACTTCCTCGCCCGTTTCAGCACTACCAACTCCCCCGGCCAGGTAAAAGGTAACCAGGTTAGTTCCTACAATCAAAAATAGAAATACAAGAAAAAATATGAAGATATTTTTTCTATTTAAGTTTCCCATAGTTTTCAACTCCCGGTAAATATAATAACACAAAAAAATTATCCTGTATTCCCTGCATAAATAGATTTCGGCTATTCCAGTTTGTCAATAGAATAGCCGAATCATCAGATGTAACAATTAAAATGTTAATATCTGTATTAATTAAAATAATTCATCGGGTTATTGCGATGATCGGGGCCCCCGCTGGGGTACTGCCTGACCGGAGGCTTATTAAATTCCCGCACTTCAAAGTGAAGATGCACACCCGTGCTGTAACCGGTTGTTCCGGCCCGGGCTATCCTTTCACCGCCGCTGACTACGTCACCTTTCTGAACTAGTAGGCTGCTCATGTGGGCGTAAAGAGTTACGGTGCCATCACCATGGTCCATCATGATGCAATTTCCGTAACCACCATTCCACCCGGAAAAAATCACTTCACCCGGCGCTGCAGCAAGGATATAATTTGCCGCTCCTCCATGGGGCGCCACATCAATCCCACCATGCCAGGCCTGGGCGCCACTGAAAGGATCCCTGCGCCACCCATAGCCGGAACTTATCCAGGTTGGTGGCTCAATCGGCCAGATCAGATCTCCATCAAGCCCGCTAAACTGACTGGCAGCCTCGGCAATCAATTGCTGGATCAGCGTGTCAAGCTCTTGCGCTTCTTCTTCCAGGTCCTGAATGGCCTTCATATTGAGAGCTATCTCGCCCTCTAGCTCATCAAGAAGAGCAAGCCGGTCATCTGCAGCCCTTGCCAGTTCTGCCTCATTGTCCGCTACCTGGCTGCGCATTCCTTCAAGGTTGTCCCTCTTCTGGTTAAGCTCGTCTCTCCAGGACTGAATTATATCTCTTTCTTTTTGTATTTTTTCTACCAAACGGATATCATTGGAGGCTATTATACTTAAATTATGCAGGCGGGTTAGAAAATCGGGGAAGCTATACGAGTCAAAAAGTACTTCGATATAGGAAATAACACCATGCTGCTGGATAGCCTGCAGTCTGAGCTTAAGCAACTCTTCCTGGTGACTCAGCTGCTCCTCGGCTTCCGCCAGCTCTTCTTCGGCATGCTCAATTTCCGCTTCTACAGCGCTTATTTCGCCGGCCAGCCTTTGCTGCTCAATCCGCAGCTCATCAATCCTGTTCTCAAGCTGCTTTAACTCTTCTTTCAAGGCAGCTTCACGGTTTAAGCGCTGTTCAAGCGCACTCTTCTCATCCCGTCTTCTCTTTTCAACATCTTCCAGTTCCTGCTGCCTTTCTTCAATTTCTTCAGTTGTAATGGCCGAAAGAGGCGCAGCAAGAAAGAATGTTAAGAAAAGAGACAGGAGAAGAATTATGATCCAGACATTTCTCCTGAGTAACATTTTTTGTCCTCCCTGAAAACTTATTATCTCTCTATACCCTGAGAAAGCGTCCCATTGAAAATATACTGCCCAGGATGCCAAGACCTGTCCCCAGGGGAACGAGGTACTTGGCCAGTTCTGTAATGACCTGATGGGCCGGGAGCAGGGTCAGAAAAGCGAGATTGTTGACCTCCACCCACTCGACTGAAAACTCATAAATGTAATAGAGCCCAACCAGGGGCAGCACCGCCCCGACAAAACCCATTAGCAGCCCTTCCAAAACGTAGGGCCAGCGAATAAACCAGTTTGTTGCCCCCACATACTTCATAATCGATATTTCTCTTTTTCGCATCATTACCGTCAGCTTAATAGTGTGCGAAATTAAGAATACTGCCGTAATAGATAACCCGACCATTAAAGCCAGGCCAACCATCTGGATAACTCCGGTAACGGCAAAAAGGTTCTCCACGTAACCCTGGCCATAAAACACATTTGAAACCCCCGGGTAAGACTCAAATTCTTCAGCCATAGGAACAATCGATTCCGGGCTGTTCGTCCTGATTTCATAAGAAGCCAGGAGGGGGTTATCAAGACCGCTATCATAACCCTCCAGCATTGCACCGAGCTGTCGGTGAAGACGGCTCATATGTTCATCACTGGAAACATACCTCACCTCGGCAATGCCGCTATGCCTTGACAGTCTTTGCCCCAGTTCATCCAGGGTTTCCTGATCCGCATTTTCATCTATGTATACTACTATTTCAACCTGTTCTTTAACTGTTTCTGTAATATGACTGATGTTCAGGTTAACAAGCATAAAGAGCCCCAGCATCAACAGCGTTACCATAACAACCCCTGTTGACGTAATGCACATCCAGCGGTTACGATACAGGCCTTTAAATGTTTCACCAATGATGTAGAAAAAACCGCTAATGAACATGGGCATAAATCCCCTTTTGCTCATCGCCGACTAATTTTCCGTCTTCCAGGTAAAGCACTCTCTTCTTAAATCGATCCACAACCTCCCGGTTATGGGTGGCAACCAGAACAGTTGTCCCGCGCAAGTTAATATTGCGTAGAAGGTTCATGATATCCAGAGTTGTTCCAGGATCGAGATTGCCAGTCGGCTCATCAGCAATGATCATTGCCGGCCTGTTGGCGATAGCCCGGGCCAAACCAACTCTCTGCTGCTCTCCACCAGACAGGTCACAAACCCTGGTCCTGGCTTTGTCATGCAGGCCAACAAGGCCAAGAACATGGGGAACCCTTTTCCGGATATTGCGGCGGGAAGAACCTGTAACAACCATGGCAAAAGCTACATTATCAAATGCGGTTCTTTCCTCCATCAACCGGAAATCCTGAAAAACCATGCCAACATTACGGCGCAGATACGGCAGTCGATGCCTGGGCAGACGCCCTACGTCGCGGCCGAATATTTTTAAAACCCCGTTCGTTGGTTTAATTTCCCGGATAATAAGCTTTAAAATGGTTGACTTGCCGGCACCGCTGGATCCGACAAAAAAAACAAATTCTCCGCGGTCAATGTGAAAATTCAGATCCTCAAGGGCATAACGACCGCCCTTTTCATATCTCATGCACAAATTTTTTGCTTCGACCATTCAGTCAGACCTTCCTGTGCATACTTAACATAATATTGTTAATGATAGCATTTCGACATAATAAAAGCTGATCCTGCCAATAATATTAATCTATTTTTACTTGTTTTGCAAATTTTAGCTGATACCTTTTTAGCCTGCGAATACTGTTATTAATGCTGCTGCATCTTCTTAAACCCTTCTCCGTGTACTTCTGTGGCATTGCCGATAATAACAAAAGCATAGGGATCTACTTCATGAATGATTGATTTTAGACGAGCGGTCTGCTGGCGGGTAACCACGCATAAGAGCACCTCACGGCCTTCTCCCGTGTAGCCGCCCTGTCCTTCAATCCTGGTTACTCCACGACCGAGTTCGTAAAGCAGCCTTTCATTTATATCCGCACCGCAGCGGGTAATAATAATCACTGATTTTGACATGCCCAGCCCTTCAAGAATACCATCAACAACCTTAATGGAAATGAAAAGAGAAAGGGCTGCATACATGGCCGGTTCACTGCCGAAAACAAAGACCGCCAGACCCAACACTACCAGATCACTCCACAGCAGGGCCTGACCGGGTGTAATCCCGGTGGTTTTCGCCAGGATCAGGGACAGCAGCGCTGAACCTCCGGTTGAGCTCCGATAACGAAATACCAGGCCCACACCAATCCCCATTACCACACCACCATAAACCGCTGCCAGCATCAGATCATCAGTAGCCGAAGGCAGGAGTGGAGCGGTAACTTCCACAGCCAGGGAAAACATAAAAGTACCCAGCAGGCTTTGCACTACCAGGCGGGGGCCAAGCAATAAAAATCCGGCAACAAACAGGGGAATGTTAAGTACAATAATAGTGATGCCAACAGGAACACTCAAGATGTGATACATAAAAACTGCCAGGCCGCTTACTCCTCCCGGCGCCAGCTGGTTTGGAATCATGAACATATTCATGCCGATGGCCAGGATGAAAGAGCCAACCGTAATACCGACAAAATCAATTGCTATATGTTTAAAATCAACTTTTTTGAAATCTGGTTTTTTTAGTTTCATCAATTCTCCTACTTCTTCAGAGGGACTGATCCACGTGCTTTCCAACTCAAGTAAGCTTCAATAAAGGGATCCAGCATGCCGTTCATTACTGCATCAACCTGTCCGACTTCCACCCCGGTCCGGTGATCTTTTACCAGGGTAAAGGGATGAAAAGTGTAGGTGCGGATCTGGCTGCCCCAGGCAATCTCCCGCTGCTGACCGCGCTCAGAATTTATTTCGTCCGCCTGCTCCTGCCTGTTTAACTCAGCAAGACGAGCTGTTAAAACACGCAAAGCCTGCTGACGATTGCTGTGCTGGGAACGATCATTCTGGCAGGAGACAACAATCCCGGTCGGCAGGTGGGTAATGCGGACTGCCGAATCCGTTTTATTAACGTGCTGTCCCCCTGCTCCGCTGGCACGAAAAGTATCAATCTTCAGATCCTCGGTATTAATGACTATTTCATCATCCTCTTCCACTTCGGGAATCACATCAACAGAGGCAAAAGAAGTGTGGCGCCGTTTTGAAGTGTCGAAGGGAGAGATCCGAATCATCCGGTGAACACCTTTTTCCGCCTGAAGATAACCATAAGCGGCGTGACCTCGGACAATGATCGTAGCGCTTTTAATGCCTCCCTCGTCATCGGCCAGCAGGTCAATCAGTTCAACCTGAAAACCTTTTTGTTCACTCCAACGGCTATACATACGCAGCAGCATTTCAGCCCAGTCCTGGGATTCAAGCCCTCCGGCTCCAGGGTGCAGGGCCATGATGGCGTTACAAAAATCGTATTTGCCGCTAAGCAGGGTTTCATATTCCATTTTATCAAGACGCTTCTTCATATCCGTTAAGAGCGGTTCAATTTCTTTAGCAGCTTCTTCTTCATCAAGTTCACCCTCGTCGGCCAACTCGATAAAAACACCTGCTTCTTCAATCAGTTTTTCCAAATCCTGCAGTGGGCGGATTTTTTCACGCAGGGCACCTTGCTTTTTCATGTACTCCTGGCTGCGCTCACTGTCCTCCCAGAAGCCCGGTTCGGCAGTTTTTGCTTCCGCTTCCTGCAATTTTTTCAGGTTTTGATCGTATTCAAAGAGAAGCCCTCATTTCCTTAAACCTGTCCTGCTGTTGGGCCAGTTCAGCCCTGAAATCTTTCAGCATTAGATCACCTGCTTTATTAAATTAATTATCGAACCTTTTCATATTAGACTCTTACCTGGACTCTACGCTCATGATCATTGCGCGCCGCAGCATTTTTTGTGCTTTTTACCGCTGCCGCAGGGGCAGGGTTCGTTGCGGCCGACTTTATCCACGGTAACCGGTTCGGCTTTTTGCGGTTGGCCCTGCTGTTGACCGGCTGCACCACTTTCGCCGGAACCTGCGGCCGGGCGTCCCCCACCCAGGGTGGCCATGCGGGGCCGGATGCCGGTTGCTTCACCGGCGACGGTTTCCCGCCTGGGAGCTGCCGTAACCCTGACCTGGAATACTGCCCGAACAACATCACTTTGGATCTGCTGGATCATATCTTCAAACATGTCAAAGCTCTGACGTTTATATTCAACCAGCGGATTTCTCTGGGCATAGGCCTGGGTGTGAATTTCATGGCGCAGCTGGTGCATGGCATCGATAAATAGCATCCAGTGACGGTCGACCGTTTTCAACAGGACGACCCTTTCAAGTTCCCGCATTATCTCCGGTTTTATCTCCGCTTCACGTTCTTTGTAAAACTCTTTTGCCTCTTCCAGCATAAGGGCTTTCACATCGTCTGCTTCGTTGTCTACAAGCTGTTCCAGTTTCAGGCTGCCGCTGCGAGCGCAAAGGCTTTCAGCCCTTTCCAGCAGTGCCCGGGCATTTTCATCATCGAGAAAACCGACTTCTGCAGTATACTCATGAACCAGGCGATCGACTACTTCCTCGATCATATCCTCGATCGGCTCTTTCATGTTTTCGCCTTCTAAAACCCGGCGGCGCTGACCGTAAATTACCTCACGCTGGGCATTAAGAACATCATCATATTCAAGCAGGTTTTTCCTGATCTCAAAGTTGCGGGACTCCACTTTTTTCTGGGCATTTTCAATACCCCTGCTGACCAGGGGATGATCGATGGGCATATCTTCCTCGATCCCAAAACGCTCCATTAACGAAGCAATATTTTCACCGCCAAAGAGGCGCATCAGATCATCTTCCAGCGAGACTATAAACTGCGATGACCCGGGATCGCCCTGGCGGCCGGAGCGCCCTCGCAGCTGATTATCAATGCGACGGCTCTCGTGCCTCTCAGTGCCAAGAACATGCAACCCGCCCAGGACAACCACTTCTTCACGCTGCCTTTTCGTTTCCTCAATTGCTCCGTCAATCAGCTCATTGTATCGCTTCTGCCAGCGTTCCTGGTCCTGTTCTTCCAGCTCGGCTTCCCTGATCCCAAATTCATTTTCCAGCTGTTCCTGGACGAGGTACTCGGGGTTGCCGCCCAGGATAATATCTGTTCCACGCCCGGCCATGTTGGTCGATATAGTTACCGCGCCTTTACGGCCGGCCTGGGCAATAATATAGGCCTCACGGGCATGGTTCACCGCATTCAGTACTTCATGAGGTACGTTTTGACGCTTAAGCACCTTGCTGAGCATCTCGGATTTTTCAACAGAAACGGTTCCCACCAGAACCGGCTGACCCCGCTGCTGGCATTCAATAATCTCCTGCACAGCAGCTTTAAACTTGGCCTGTTCAGTTTTATAAATTAAGTCCGTCATCTCTTCCCGGATCAACGGCTTATTAGTGGGAACGGCAACTGCATCCATTCCGTAAATACTGCGGAATTCGTCCTCTTCGGTCATAGCTGTTCCGGTCATACCGGATATTTTATCGTACATCCGGAAATAGTTCTGAAAGGTAATCGAAGCAACAGTGCGGCTGGCCGCCTGCACTTCAACTCCTTCTTTCGCCTCTATAGCCTGGTGCAGGCCCTCCGAGTAACGGCGGCCCGGCATCAGGCGCCCGGTAAATTCATCGACAATTACCACCTTGCCATCCTGAACAACATAATCGACATCACGCTCATAAAGGGAGTAGGCCCTGATCAGCTGGTCAAAATAATGGCGGTGCTCTCCTGCCGTATCCTGCTCCTGCTGATCCAGGTCATCAATGTCTTCAGCCTGGTCCTTGTCCAGCTTAAGAAGGCTAAGGAGTTGAGGATTGACCCGCTCCAACTCCCGGTAGCCTTTATCCTTGATATCGGCCAGCCTGGTAGCTTCATCAATGACATAGTAAAGCTCTTCATCTAGGTGATTAAGTCTTTTTTCAGTCATCAGGCGCTGCTTGGTTCGCTCTACCAGCTTCTCCACGCCCGGTTCTTTCATGATTTTCATCAGTTTTCTATTTTTTGGCGATGCCCTGCGGACTAATAGCAGTTTTTCGGCGGCTTCATCCCGCTCATCGGCTTCAAGATCACTGCGGGCCTGGTTTAGAAGATCGTTAACCAGTTTGCCCTGCTTGCGAATCAGATGCTCCACTTCATCTTTCCAGCGTCCATATTCTTCTTTGCTTTCAACCCTGCTGCTGATAATCAGGGGAGTCCTTGCTTCATCAATTAAAATGCTGTCCACTTCATCGACAATGGCGTAGTGCTGATCCCGCTGAACCATATCATCTTTATAAATCACCATGTTGTCTCGCAGGTAATCAAAGCCAAGCTCATTATTGGTAGCATAGGTTATATCGCAGTCGTAAGATTCCCGGCGCATGGCAGGCTCAAGCCCCTGCACAATCAAACCTACACTTAAGCCGAGAAACTCAAAAACCGGCCCCATCCAAGCACGGTCACGGCGGGCCAGGTAATCATTTACAGTCACAATATGAACACCTTTGCCGGTCAGGCCGTTAAGGTAGGCGGGCAGGGTCGCCACCAGGGTCTTACCTTCGCCGGTTTTCATCTCGGCAATCCGGCCATGGTGCAGAACTATGGCTCCCATAATCTGAACATCGAAAGGTCTCATACCTGTCATACGTTTGGCCGCTTCCCGGGCCAGGGCAAATGCTTCAGGCATTAAATCATCAAGACTTTCACCCTGCTGAAGGCGTTCCTTAAACTGTTCGGTCTGGGCCGGAAACTGCTCCTCGCTTAAATTGGAAGCCCAGGACTCCAGTCCGTTAACGGTTTCTACTATTTTTTCCAAACGGCGCAGCTCTTTTTCATTTTGGTCGCCGAATAACTTTTGAATAAATGAGGCCATCTGATTACTCCTTTCCCTTACGCTCCGGATCAAGTTCGCTGCAAAGCGCCCACAAACTGCCCGCTACCAGTGAATGTCCTCCCAGGATTACCGGAATCGGGCATTCGACTGCCGCCCTGGTAAACTCCTTCAACCATGGGTTTTCAACTTCCTGCCAGAGGCCGAGATCAGATAGGAACCGGTCCCGGTCTGACGGATATTGCTGGTAATGGTAGGTTAAGACCCTACTGTCTATAAAAGCGCAGCGGGCCAGAACGGACAGGTATTCGAAAAACTTTTCAAGCCCGGCATGTTCTATCAAAAGTCCCAGCAGGGATACAACTTCTTTTGCCTCAACCCGTCCCAGTGATTTCATGCCACGTTCTTCGGAAAAAACCCGCAGCCGAAGTTTCAAGACGGCATTGAGACGCCCGATAATTGGCGCTCCGACCCTACCGATCAGGGCAACATCTTCATATTCATCACCAAGCACAGCCTTGGCCTGTTCCAGGGTGCTGTAATCAAGCTGTAAGCTGTCAATGGCTGCTTTTGTCCGCGGCCCGGTAAAAGGCCCGGCCCCCAGGACCAAGAGATCGCTGGGTGTATCTATATCAAATAAGAGGCCCAGTGAATGGGGCATCAGCTCCATTTCCAGGCCCAGCTGATCACGTAAAGTTAAAGCCAGACTGTTATCCATGGCCGGAAGTTCAATCGAATCAAGATGCGGCGGAACAGTAAAGGCTGCAACATCAACTGACTGAGTATTGTTCGTATAAACAAGATTCTCCCTGCCGAGCAGGGTTTCACAAACCATTTTTAGCTCTTCAACTGAGATAAGGGGCGAACCGGCTCCGTTAAGGCAGAAAACTCTTTGCAAATCATGTTCCCTGATCGCTGTCTGCAGCTGTTTGCCGTAATGAAATTGATCCGGAGAAATACTATTTAAAAATACTTCCGCTCCAAGCTCAGCTGCCGGCTCTGCCAGCTCCGGACGGTTTGTGTAAAGATAGGTTTGGCCAAAATAAGGAACCTGCTTAATTTTTTCAAGGTTGTCAAGCAGGGCAGCCTGCCTGACCAGGACCATGGATTCTTCTATATCACTTCGCGGCTGCGATCCTTCAAAGATCACAGCATTTACTCCATTATTCATGCGGACGAACCTCTTCCTGTCGAAGGCCTGGAATACTCATCGTTAAGATATTATTCCGGCTCAATCAACCCATAATTATCGTCCTTCCGCCGGTACACAACATTTATATCTTCAGTCTCAGAATTGGTAAATACGAAGAAGTTGTGTCCCAGTAAGTCCATCTGGAGTATTGCTTCCTCCACACTCATTGGCTTCATGGAAAAGCGCTTTGTTCTGACTACCTGCGGTTTGTCATCCTCCATTCTTTCCTCTAATTCCTTTTCAGCATGTTTTTCGCTGATAATCCGTGTGCCTCTCTCGCGTTTAGACTTACTCACACGTGTTTTATATTTTTTTACCTGCCGTTCAAGCTTATCGACTACCATGTCGATCGAGGCATACATATCACCTGTGGATTCTTCACCACGTAAGATTAAACCATTTAAGTTCATGGTTACTTCAACAATATGCTCTTCCCTGATTACACTCAAAACCACCTGGACATCTGTGGATTTATCAAAATGCTTATCCAGTTTACTCAGTTTTTTCTGGGCATAATCAACCAGGGCCGGTGTGGCGTCAATATTTTTGCCGCGTACGTTTATATCCATATTCGTTACCTCCAGCTTTATGATATGGAATCTATCTTACTACATTATCTATTCCCCAGTCCAGCAAAAAATCCTTCCTTTGATCAATTCTTGATTAAAGGATTATAAGCAACCACTGCCCCGTGGACCAGAGCCCCATGACTGTGTAAAACTTCGGCTGCTTCTCTAAGGGTGGATCCGGTCGTATAAATATCGTCAACCAGCAATACAGTTAAGCCTTTCTTAACAGGACCGGCCAGGCTAAAGGCCTCAAAGATATTTTCCTGCCTATCACGGCGTGATAAAGCTGTCTGCGATAAAGTTTTCTTATGCTTGAATAGAAGCGGGTAATACGGCACTGCCAGCGCTTGAGCCAGATGCCTGGCAATAAGGGCACTTTGATTAAAACCCCTTTCTTTCTCCCGGTCCCTGTGCAGGGGAACAGGAACAACCAGATCCGGCAGCGAAACCTGCTGAGCACCAAGCTCACAACCCAGCCACCTGCCCAGGGGGCGGCCCAGTGAACGGCGCCCGTAATATTTATAGTTATGCAGAAGCAGACGCCACTGCTGTTCAAAAAATGTTAGGGCATAAAGAGAATGCAGTGATGGCTGCAGCGGGCGGCAGATGCAGTAGATATTGGACGAAAGCCTGAAGTCACAGTAAGGACAAAAGTATCCGGCAGGAGTAAACTCTTTGTCACAGGCGGCACAGAGAGGACGACCGGCTTGATCTGGAATGACAGCACGGCAGAAGAGGCAGCGTTCCGGATAAATTAAACTGATTACATTGTCGAGCAAAGCCTTCATCACTGCAGATTTCCAATACGTAAACGCTGATCGAGCAGGGTAAAGCGCTCTTCAGCTTTATTATTGCGAACTGCAATAGCCAGGGCTTTTTTACTACCCACCAGCACAGCGAGCTTGCGGGCCCTGGTTATT
>Ga0207421_10002640_pt1 | contig 22106 bp, 12 predicted proteins | sample SodLakKL_010_SED_4_FD_187542 | JGI IMG/M metagenome (GOLD analysis project Ga0207421, IMG submission 187542) | Alkaline sediment microbial communities from Lake Tanatar, Kulunda Steppe, Russia - 8KL_010_SED (SPAdes) (version 2) | ecosystem: Environmental > Aquatic > Non-marine Saline and...
CGCGGGGCGCGAAGCCGGCCATCCGCGGCCGCAGCGACGGGGGCACGGCAACGGCCCGGACCCCGGTCCCCCGACCGAGCCCGGTCAGCCGGTCGCCTCAGCCCGACCCGTCCCGGCCACGGGGCGCGCCTCCCGCAGGGCCGCCACGACCCGCTGGGCCGTGGGGTGGGACGCCAGGTCCTCGAGCAGCACCGGGAGCGGGAGCCGCCAGTTGTCGGGGCGCTGCTCGGCATCGGTGCCGGGCACGTTGATGCGGTGGGTGGTCCCCAGCGCGTCCTCGAGCTGGGCGACGACCACGTCGCAGCCCGCCCCGCCCAGGAGCCGGGCTGCGGCGACGCAGGCGTCCTCGATGCTGGCGTCCCAGGCCACCCCGGCCCGCCGGGCCAGGTCCCCACGCATGCGCTCGATGCGCTCCTCGTCGACGTGGGCACCGACCTCGCGCAGGACGTCGATCTCGGCCCGGCTCCACAGCCCGCCGATCGACGGCAGGTCGTGGGTGGAGATCGAGCCCAGACCGCGCCGGTCCCAGTGCGCGGGCTCCTGCTCCTCGAACCACAGCACGCGGTACCGGAGCATCCCGCGACCCACGAGGTCCTCGCGGACCCCGTCCATCACGGTCCCGAGGTCCTCCCCGACGACGTAGGCCCCCGCCCGGTGCGCCTCCAGCGCGAGGATGTCCAGCAGCGGCCCGCGGTCCTGGTTGACGTAGGTCCCCGAGGTCGGGCCGGCCGGCGGGATCCAGAACAGCCGGTACAACCCGAGCACGTGGTCGAGGCGCAGCGCCGCGGCGTGCCGGAAGGCGGAGCGCAGCGTCTCGATGAAGGGACGGTAGGCGACCTGCCGGAGCTTCCACGGCACGAAGGCCGGGACCAGCCAGTCCTGGCCATCGGGGCCGAGCTCATCGGGCGGGGCCCCGACGGTGGTGTCGGTGGCGAGCACGTCCTGCCACTCCCACGCGTCGGCACCCTCCGGGTCCACGCCGATCGGCAGGTCACGCAGAAGGGGGGCGGCCGCCCCGGCCACCCGGAGCTGCTCATCCAGCAGCCACTGCAACCAGGTGTGGAACCGCAGCCGGTCGGCGTGCTCCTCGGCAGCGGCGGCGACGGCCGCACCCCGGGGGTCACGCAGCTGCTGCGGCCAGCGGCGGAAGCCGCCACCGTGCAGTTCGCTGAGGGTCTCGAAGGTGGCGAAGCGCCGGAGCGCCTCCCCCTGCTCGGCGACGAAGGCCACGTAGCCTGGATCCTGCTCGTCGCGACCACGCAGCTCCCAGAGCTGCTCCATAGCCGCCAGCTTGGCCGCCACCACCCGCCGGCGATCGATCCGCTCACCGTCGCCCCGCGCCAGCGCCGCGAGCCGTGCGAGCTCGTCGGCGTCGAGCTCCTCCACACCCGGGACCCGGTCGACGGCGAGATAGAGCGGGTCCCGGAACCGACGGGAGGACGGGTAGTAGGGGCTGTCCTCGCGCTCCTCCTCGTGGACCACGGCATCGACGGGGTTGACCAGCAGCGCCCGGGCTCCCTGGTCGACCGACCAGGCCGCCAGGCGACGCAGGTCGTCCAGGTCCCCCACCCCCCAGCTGCGCTGGGACCGCACGGAGTACAGCTGCAGGGACCACCCCCAGATCCGCTCGGGGTGCCCGGGCGCGTACCCGGGGCTCGAGATGATCGTGGTCGTGACGCCGTCGTCCCGGTGGAGGCGGTGGTAGCCGAGGGGGAGCTCAGCCGGGAGGGGACCGTCGACGCGCAGCCGTGTCCCGTCCTCGAGCTCCAACTCCCCTGCGGGCACCCACTCCCCGCGGTGGGGGCCGGTGACCACCACGGCGTCCCGGCCATCGGGCACCGACTCCCCCGGCTCGAGGTCCATGGCTGCCACTAGCTGCTCCGCCGCCGCCTCGCTCAGCCGATAGCGGTTCCCGAAGGCGTCGTAGTAGGTCGTCCAGATCCCCAGTGCCTCGAGCTGACCGTGATCCACCTCACCGCTCCTTGACGTACAGCGCGACCGGGAACCCCTCCAGCAACGCCGAGACGGGCTGGGCACCGCCGGTGACCCGACGGCCCGCGAGGACGTCGAGGTGGTCGCCCTCCGGTAACGACAGGGTCGTGTCACCGAGATCGAGCGCGGCGGCCGATCCCGCCAGCTGCCCAACCCGGCAGGGGGCGATCGCGATCGCCCCGTCCCCTCGGACGCAGGCCCACACGCGACGGGCGTCGCGGCCGCGGGCGAACAGCGGTTGGAAGCTCGCGTCGGGTCCGAGCAGGTCGGGCCGTCCATGACGCAGCCGCAGCACCTGGCGGGTCACCCACAGCTTGGCACGCCCGTCCTCGAGGGCAGCGAGCAGGGCCGCGGCCAGCTCCGGTGAGGGCGCCGCACCGTCGAGTTCAGCCGCCAGGTCGGCCAGCAGGTCGTGGTCCACCGGCCGACGGTTGTCCGGGTCGACGAGCGACCGGTCCCACACCTCGGTGCCCTGGTAGGTGTCGGGGACACCGGGCGCGGTGAGCTTGGTCAGCGTCATCGCCAGGGAGGTCACCGCTCCCGCCTCCGCGATCGCCGCCACGGCCTCCTCGACCGCGGCGACCAGCGCCGCGTCCTCGGTCAGCGCCCTGGCATACCGCTCGAGCGACGCCTCGTAGTCGGTGTCGGGCGTCAACCAGTTGGTGGCCTGCTTCCCCTCCCGAGCCGCCTTGACCAGGTACGCCCCCAGCCGCCCGGCGTCGATCGGCCAGGCACCGACGGCCGTCTGCCAGGCCAGGTGCTCGTGGGCGGGCAGGGGCCAGCTCGCACCCACCTGGGCGTCGTCGTCGCTCGCTGACCACGAGGTCGGCAGGCTGCGGGCGCCCGCAGCCAGCGTCTGGAGCCGATCGACGGTCGCCACCCACCACCCCGGTCGCTGGGCCAGCACGGCCAACCGTGCCCGCACGTCCTCGCTGCGCTTGGTGTCGTGGGTCGAGGACAGCCGCATCGTCGCGGGTCGGTGCGCCGCCACCTCGGTGTCGAGTCCATGGAGTTCCGCCACCGACACCCCGACCTCGGCGGGGTCGGACCCGACCTCGTTCACGGCCACGAAGCGGAGGTCCCGGTACAGGACGGTGTCCTCGAAGCCCTTGGCGATGGCCGGCCCCGTCAGCTGCTGGAAGGCGGTGACGAACGCCACCGTGTCGTCGTCCGCTGCTCCGCCGATGAGCACCGCGGCCAGGTCGTGGCAGGCCGCGGCCAGGTCCGGACGGCGGGCGCTGGCCCGTGCCACGGCCTGGGCGACGATCGCCTCGTCCCGGGGGTCCACCGGCTCCTTCCCCGGCCGCAGGTAGGTGCGGTAGACCGGCCACACGACCAGCAGTTCCGTGAGCGCCGCCGCGAGCTCCTCCTCGTCACGGGAGACCACCGCGGTCGCCAGCGCCGTGGCACGGGCGTGCTCCGCTCCGAACAGGGACTCCAGCGCCGCACGCTTCGCCTCGTCCACCAACCGCTCGCGGTGCACCTCGGCACCGGTCAGCCGGGTCTGGAGCTCGTCGAGGATCGGGCCTGCGGCCGGATCGAGGTGGAGACCGAGCGTCGGGGCGGCCAGCTCGTAGCCGACCGTGCCGGCCACGGGCCACTCGTCCCGGAAGCGCTCGCCGTGCTCGAGGATCTTCTCGACGACCAGGTAGGCCTCCTCGCCGACCGCGGCGCGGAGGTCCTCGAGGTAGCCGACGGGATCGGCCAGCCCGTCGGGGTGGTCGATGCGCAGCCCGTCCAGGGTGCCATCGGCGAGCAGCGGGAGCACTGCCGCGTGAACGTCGGCGAACACCTCCGGATCCTCGACCCGCACGCCACCGAGGGTGTCGATGTCGAAGAAGCGGCGGTGATCGAGCTCCTCGTTGGCCCGCCGCCAGAACCCGAGCCGGTAGTACTGACGGTCCAGGAGCGAGCGGAACCGGTCCCGGTCCTCGCGGCAGGTCGCGATGGTCCCGGTGACGTCGGAGGGATCGAGGTCGGCGTCCTCCAGGGACCCTGGTGCGACCGGCCACGCGTGGTCGTGGTAGACGACCCGCCAGGCCGGAGCCAGGCCGTCCTCGACGTGGGCGAGCTGCAGCGCGTCGCCTGCGAGGGCCTCGGGCAGCGGTTCCCCGAGCTCCGGCAGGAGCAGGGTCGGCTGCCCATGGGGTCCGGGCTGCCAGTGGATGTCGAGGTGGCGGCCGTAGCGGCCCGAGGGCCCGTGGGCGAGGATGTCCCACCACCAGGGGTTGCCCGGGCTGACCAGCCCCACGTGGTTGGGGACGATGTCGAGGATCAGGCCGAGCCCGGCGGCGTGCGCGGTGGCGGCCAGGGCGCGCAGGCCCTCCTCCCCACCGAAGCTGGCCCGGATGCGGGTCGGATCGATCACGTCGTAGCCGTGGGTGGAGCCCGGGACCGCCTCGAGCGACGGCGACAGGTAGAGGTGGCTCACCCCGAGGTCGGCGATCCGGGGCACCACCCGCTCGGCGTCGGCGAAGGTGAAGCGATCGTGCAGCTGGAGCCGGTAGGTGGACAGCACCGGCCGCTCGGCGGGCCCCCGCCCGACCGCGCGGGCGCCGGTGGCGCCGCCGGCCGGCTTCATCCTGAGGCCCCGTTCTGCTGGCGGAGCACCACCATGCCGCGGGCCGGCACGGCGCGTTCACCGCCGAGAGCGATCTCCTCACGTTCGTCGTCGGGGGCCCTGAGGCGGCGCTCATCGGTGTCCAGGAGGACCGTGAAGGGTCCCTTCGGCCCCTCAGCCGGCAGCGTGAAGGTGAGCTCCTCGTAGTGGGCGTTGATCAGCAGGAGGAAGGAGTCGTCCAGCACCATCAACCCCCGCTCGTCGGCGCTGGCGAGCCCCGACCCGTTGAGGAAGATCTGCAGCGATCTGGCGAACCCCGACTCCCAGTGCTCGTCCGACATCAGCTCCCCGTCCGGGGTCAGCCAGGCGATGTCGCTGAAGCGTTCACCCCGCACGGCCCGGCCCTCGAAGAAGCGCTTGCGCCGGAACACCGGGTGGGCGTTGCGCAGGTCGATCAGCTCCTGGGTCCAGGCCAGCAGGTCGTGGTCGATCTCGGACCAGTCGAACCAGGAGATCTCGTTGTCCTGGGCGTAGCCGTTGTTGTTACCGCCCTGGGTGCGTCCGAGCTCGTCGCCACCGAGCAGCATCGGCACCCCCTGGCTGAGCAGCAGGGTGGTCAGCAGGTTGCGCTGTTGACGGGCCCTGAGCTGCAGCACCGCCGGGTCGGTGGTCTCGCCCTCCTCCCCGCAGTTCCAGGACCGGTTGTCGTCGGTGCCGTCCCGGTTGTCCTCCCCGTTGGCCTCGTTGTGCTTCTCGTTGTAGGAGACCAGGTCGCGCAGGGTGAACCCGTCGTGGGCGGTGACGAAGTTGATCGAGGCGCTGGGTCGGCGCCGGTCCGACTGGTAGAGGTCCGAGGAGCCCGTGAACCGCGCGGCGAACTCGGGCACGGTCTCGTCGACCCCGCGCCAGAAGTCGCGGACCGTGTCGCGGTAGGCGCCGTTCCACTCCGACCACAGGGGCGGGAAGTTGCCGACCTGGTAGCCGCCCTCCCCGATGTCCCAGGGCTCGGCGATCAGCTTGACCTGGCTGATGACCGGGTCCTGCTGGATCACCTCGAAGAAGGTGGACAGCCGGTCGACGTCATGCAGTTCGCGGGCCAGGGTGGAGGCGAGGTCGAAGCGGAACCCGTCGACGTGCATCTCGGTCACCCAGTAGCGCAGGGAGTCCATGATCAGCTGCAGCACGTGGGGGTGGCGCATGTTCATGGAGTTGCCGGTACCGGTGTAGTCCATGTAGTAACGCGGGTCGTCGTCCATCAGCCGGTAGTAGGCCTGGTTGTCGAAGCCCTTGAGGCTGATGGTCGGCCCGAGGTGGTTGCCCTCGGCGGTGTGGTTGTAGACCACGTCGAGGATCACCTCGATGCCGGCCTCGTGGAGGGTGCGCACCATCCGCTTGAACTCCGGCACGACCCGGGTGGCCTCCACCGATGCGTACTCGTCGTGGGGAGCGAGGTAGGCGATGGAGTTGTAGCCCCAGTAGTCCTTGAGTCCCTGCTCGACCAGGTGGTGCTCGTGGATGAAGCGGTGGACCGGCAGCAGCTCGATGGCGGTCACCCCGAGGTCCACGAGGTGCTCGACCACCGCCGGGTGGGCGAGCCCGGAGTAGGTCCCACGCTGGTGGTCGGGGACGGCCGGGTGCCGCATGGTCAGGCCCTTGACGTGGGCCTCGTAGATCACCGTCTCATGCATCGGGGTGCGCGGCGGCGCGTCGTTGCCCCAGTCGAAGAAGGGCTGGGTCACCACACCCTTGGGCACGTACCGGGCGGAGTTCTTGGTGTTCATCGGCCCGTCGGGGTTCCCGAAGCGGTAGCCGAAGATGGCCTCGTCCCAGGTGAGGGCACCGACCACGGTCTTGGCGTAGGGGTCCAGCAGCAGCTTGTTGGGGTTACAGCGCAGGCCCTTGGCCGGGTCGTAGGGCCCGTGGACACGGAAGCCGTACCGGGTCCCCGGGGCGATGTCGGGGGCGTAGCCGTGCCACACGAAGCCGCTGACCTCGGGCAGCGGGATCCGCTCCTCCCGGGTCTTGGTGTGGAAGATGCACAGCTCGACCTTCTCGGCCACCTCGGAGAACACGGAGAAGTTGGTCCCGTAGCCGTCGAAGGTGGCGCCCAGTGGGTAGGCCTTGCCCGGCCAGAGCTCGGTGGTCATGTCTGCTGCCTCTCGATCGTGCCGGGACGGACGAGCACCCGGACGCTGCGACGCCGCAGCGGAACGGTCACCGTCGGGCCCTCCTGCCGGGGTGGTCCAGCGGGATCCACGCCATCATGGTGCCGAGCGGCGGTGGAGAACCGCTCCCGCCAGGGGCCGGGAGCATGGGGCAGGACCACCTCGACGTCACGGTCGTCGGCGTTGATGGCCACCACCACCTCGCCCAGGGGACCGACACGGTGTAGGGCAACCGCCTGGGCCCCGGGGGCCAGGGTCGCGTCGACGTCCTGGCCGGCCGGGTCGTGGAGCACCGGCAGCGCGCGGCGGAGGGCGAGCAGCTCCCGGTAGAGCTCGAACATCGCCTGGTGCGGACCACCATCGCGGGCGAGGTCGAGGTCGATGGTGGAGCGGCGGAAGGTCTCCTCGGCCTGAGGATCGGGCGCTTCACCCTGCCAGGCGAAGGCGGAGAACTCCTCCCGACGTCCCGTGCGGACCGCCTCGACGAGCTCGGGGTCGGTGTGGGAGACGAAGTACTGGAAGGGGGCGGGCTCGGCGTACTCCTCCCCCATCCACAGCATCGGCACGAACGGAGCGGTCAGCAGCGCCGCTGCCGCGACCTCCAGACCCGCGCGGTCGGTGAGGGCGGTCAGGCGTTCACCGAGCATGCGGTTGCCGACCTGGTCGTGGTTCTGCACGCAGGCCACGAACCGGTCGTAGGGCACATCGCGGGCGGGCCGACCGACGGTCCGCTTCCGGTGCTCGGAGTACCGGCCCGCATGCAGGTAGCGGTCACGCAGCATCGGCACGAGGTCGGCGAGGCCGTCGTGGTCGACGTAGTAGCCACCCCGCTCACCGGTCAGCGCCACGTGGACGGCGTGGTGGAAGTCGTCGGCCCACTGGGCGTCCATGCCGTACCCGCCCGCGGCGACCTCGCGCACCAGCCGCGGGTCGCAGAGGTCCGACTCGGCGATCACGTGGACGGGCTTGCCCAGCCGGGCGCCCTCGGCCTTGACGGCGGTGGTGAACTCCTCCAGCAGGTGCACCGCCGAGGTGTCGACGATGCCGTGGACCGCGTCGAGACGGAAGCCGTCGAGGTGGAGCTCCCGCACGCAGGCGATGCCGTGCTCCACCACCCACCGGCGCACCGCGTCGGCGTGCTCACCATCGGTGTTGAGCCCTGCACCCCAGGGAGTCCCGCGCTGGTCGGTCAGGTAGGGCCCGAAGTCATCGAGGTGGTTGCCCTCGGGGCCGATGTGGTTGTAGACCACGTCCAGCCACACCGCGAGCCCCAGGGCGTGGGCGGCGTCGACCAGCCGGCGGAGCCCTTCGGGGCCCCCGTAGGTGTCCTGCACCGCGAAGGGGAGCACCCCGTCGTAGCCCCAGTTGCGACCGCCCGAGAACTGCCACACCGGCAGCAGCTCGATGGTGGTCACCCCGAGCTCGACGAGGTGGTCGAGCCGCTCGACCACGGCGTCGAAGGTGCCCTCGGGCGTGAAGGTACCGACGTGGAGCTCGTAGACGACCTGCTCGTGCAGGCGTGGCGCACGGAAGCCCGCATCGGTCCAGGCGAACCCCTCCCGGTCGTCGATCGCCGAGGGTCCGAGGGGACCCTCGGGCTGGAAGCGGGAGGCGGGGTCGGCGCGGTCGACGTGGCTGCCATCGGCGCGGTGGAGCCGGAGGCGGTAGCGCATCCCGGGTGCCACGCCCGTCAGCTGCCCGACGTGCCAGCCCCGGTCCCCCGGCGTCAGCGGCACCACCTCGGCGGCACCCGCAGGGTCGAGCACCACCTCGACGCGGGCCGCCCGCGGCGCCCACACGCAGGCGCGGGCGCGGCCGTCACCGAGCCAGGCGACCCCGGGACCCGGCGGGACACCCACCGCGGTCGTGGCCGGCGTGACGGCGCCGTCACCGAGCCCGTGGTCGGATGCCGGAGAGGGGAGCGAGGCGGGGACGGTCACCGGGCGATCTCCACGGAAGGGGCAGCGGGTGTGGCGGGGACGGCGACGTGGAGCGCCACGGCGGCGCGGGTGAGCTCCTCCAACCACCGGATCGCGGCCGCATCGCCGCCCATCGCGCGGCGGACCAGGCTGCCGTGATGCTCCGTGATGAGACGCCACATCACGTCCTGGCCCGGCGCGAGGTCCACCTCGAAGGGGACCTGATCCACCACCTCGATCAGGTCGCGAACCCGCTGCAGGGTGCCCACGTGCCGCGGCTCGAAGGTGGTGAGCGGCTCGTACCCGCCGGCCAGCATCTCGCTGATACGGCCCGCGATCCGGGCGATCGAGGTCGACAGGGTGTGTCCGAGCCCGTCGGCGTCGAGGTCCACCCCGAACCGCTCGGCCTCGTCCAACAACGCGGCGACGCGGGAGGGGTCGGGGCCGCTGGTGCCGAGCTGGCTCGCGAGCTCCGCGTTGATCACCACCTCGGCCGCGCTACGCAGCGGCGCCGGCAGGCCGGTCTCCAGCTCGCTCAGGTACCGCATCAGCGGGGCACGGCCCCGGTAGATCGAGCGGTAGGAGGCCTCCACCTCCTCCATCGTGGCGGTGAGCACCCGGTCGAGGATCCGCCGCTGCTCGTCTCGGAACAGGTCCCGGAGCGAGAAGGCTTCGGCGGCGAAGTGGTGGTCGATCGCACGGATGACGGCCGGGAAATCGGCGGTCTGGAAGTGGCCCTCGAAGATCGCCATCAGGTCGGCGTAGGTGGCATCGTCGCCGCGGGTCCGGACACCGCAGACGAAGCTGTGGTCCCCGAGGTGCAGGACGGCGTACTCGAACCGGCTCTCGAGCTGGGTGACCACGGAGCGGACCGTGACCCGGCCGGTCCCCAGCTGTGCCCGACCCGCGCGGGAGCGGACCTCGTCCTCCTGCACCACCTCGTAGGCCCCGATGCGCTCGACCTCGTCGTAGGGCTGGGAGAGGCTCGCGATCGCGAAGTGGGCGGCGACGTGCTCGAGCCCGGTGACCTCCGGCCGGACCTCGCGCTCGTAGATGGCGCGGGCATCGCTGTAGCGGGGGTCGTTGGACTCCGCCCGGGCCAGCAGGTCCAGGAACCGCGGCTCGAGGTCGTCACGTCCGGTGGCGGTCCGGGCCAGCTGCAGGGCCCGGGCCGCGTAGCGCAGGACCTGGATGGGCTCGGGACGGGCGAGATCCTCGAAGAACCAGCCGCAGCTGGTGTACATCAGCAGGGCGTGACGTTGGAGCTCGAGCAGCTGCAGCGCCTGGACCGTCACGCTGTGGTCGAGGGGGACCGCCACGTGCCGTTGCAGGAAGCTCTCCAGCCGGTGGTCACGGTCGAGCAGCACCTCGATGTAGTCGTCGCGAGCGGCCCAGGGGTCGATGAACAGCTCGCCACCCAGATCCTCGTACCGCTCGGCGAGGCTGGCGCGCAGGTCGTCGAGGGCGGCGCGCAGGGGCGCCCGCCAGCGGGTGTGCAACCCGGGGCCGACCCCGCAGCCGCAGTCGGAGCGCCACCGTTCCACCCCATGGGCACAGCTCCAGGAGCTGTGCTGCACCACCTCGGCCTCGTGGGTGGGTGGGAACCGGTCCAGGTGCGCCGCGTAGTTGGTCAGGGACACGTCGCCGCGGGCGTCGAGCTGCTCCAGCGCCGCCGCCAGCGCCATCTCGCCGTGCCGATGGTGGTGCCCGTAGGACTCCCCGTCGGTGGCGATGTTGACCAGCTGCGGACCTTCGCGGTGACCGAAGCCGCTGAGGAGCCGATCAGCGAAGCGACGCCCATCGGCCAGCAGGCCCTCGAAGGCCACGCCCTGGGAGATCGGTCCGTCGTAGAAGAACACCGTGATGGTGCGCCCCGAGGTCAGGCTGACGAGGTAGGGCATCGTGGGGTCGACCCGTCCGCCCGTGACGTCGGTCCAGTGGGCCTGGCCGCGGGGACGGACCTGCCCCGCCTGGTAGGGCGACAGCACGGTGAAGCGGATCCCCTGGTCGGCGAGCAGCTCCAGGGTGGCATCGTCCACCGCCGTCTCGGCCAGCCACATGCCCTCGGGTTCCCGGCCGAACCGGTGGGTGAAGTCGCGGATACCCCACAGGACCTGGGTCCGGGCGTCCTGGGGGTGGGCCAGGGGCATGATGGCGTGGTTGTAGACCTGCGCCAGCGCGGAGCCGTGCCCGTCGAAACGCCGGCGGCTCTGGACATCGGCGGCCAGGATCGCGGCGTAGGTCACGGGGGCCGATTGCTCCATCCACGACAGCAGGGTCGGCCCGATGTTGAAGCTGATCCGGGCGTAGTTGTTGACCAGCTGGGTGATGCGGCCGTGCCGATCCAGGATCCGCGCCCGAGTGTTGGGGTCGTAGCACTCGGAGGTGATGCGCTCGTTCCAGTCGTGGAAGGGGTAGGCCTCGTCCTGTTGCTCCACCAGCTCCAGCCACGGGTTCTCCCGCGGCGGTTGGTAGAAGTGCCCATGCACACAGATGAAACGTTCCACACGTGCTCCGGATGCAGGTGGTCAGGGGGTGGCGGGGGTCGCGGCGCGGCCGACCGGCCGCCGCCGCATCCGGCCCGAGAGCCTACGTCACGGGCCGGTCAGCCGTCGTCGGGCAGGAACACCTCGATCGACAGCGGCGGCAGGGTGAGCACCGTGGAGTGGGACCGACCGTGGAAGGGGTGCGGCAACGCATCGATCCCGCCGTAGTTGCCCGCGCCCGATCCGCCGTACTCCACCGCATCACCGTTGAAGGCCTCGCGCCAGTGCCCGCCCTGGGGCAGGCCGACCCGGTAGTTGTGCCGGGTCATCGGTGTCAGGTTGGCGACCACCAGGGCCGCGGACCCGTCCCGCGCGCGGCGCAGGAAGCTGATCACCGAGGACTGCCAGTCGCTGCCGTCGAGCCACTCGAACCCGAAGGGCTCGCAGTCGCCCTCGTGCAGGGCCGGGGTCTCGCGGTACAGCGTGGCGAGGTCCTTCACGCAGTGCAGCAGTTGGCGGTGCAGGGGGTCACCGTCGAACAGGTGCCAGTCCAAGGAGCGCTCGTGCGCCCATTCGGACCACTGCCCGAACTCACCGCCCATGAACAACAGCTTCTTGCCGGGCGTGGTGAACAGGTAGCCGTACAACGCCCGCAGGTTGGCGAAACGTTGCCAGGTGTCCCCCGGCATCTTGCCGATCAGCGACCCCTTGCCGTGTACCACCTCGTCGTGGGACAGCGGCAGGCAGAAGTTCTCCGAGAAGGCGTACACGGACCGGAAGGTGAGCTCGTTGTGGTGGTACTTGCGGTGGATCGGATCGTGCTGGAAGAACGACAGCGAGTCGTGCATCCACCCCATGTCCCACTTGAACCCGAAGCCGAGCCCGCCGAGGTAGGTCGGACGGGACACCATCGGCCAGGACGTGGACTCCTCGGCGTAGGTCTGCACGTCGGGGAAGCGCTGGAAGACCTCGGTGTTGAACCGACGCAGGAACTCGATCGCCTCCAGGTTCTCGTTCCCACCGTGGATGTTGGGGATCCACTCGCCGTCCTTGCGCGAGTAGTCGAGGTAGAGCATCGAGGCCACCGCGTCGACCCTGAGCCCGTCGACGTGGTACTCCTCGAGCCAGAACATCGCCGAGGACAGCAGGAACGCCACCACCTCGGGGCGGCCGTAGTTGAAGATGTAGCTGGACCAGTCGGGGTGGAACCCCTGCTTGGGATCGGCGTGCTCGTAGAGGTGGGTGCCGTCGAAGCTGCCGAGCGCGAACTCGTCGGTGGGGAAGTGGCTCGGGACCCAGTCGAGGATGACCCCGATCCCGGCCTGGTGGAGCTGGTCGATGAGGTACTTGAGGTCCTGGGGGGTGCCGTGGCGCGACGTGGGGGCGAAGTAGCCGGTGGACTGGTAGCCCCAGGACCCGTAGAAGGGGTGCTCCATCACCGGGAGGAACTCCACGTGGGTGAAGCCCATCGCCTGCACGTGGTAGACGAGCGGCTCGGCCAGCTCGCGGTAGGTCATCGGCCGCGACCCGTAGCCGTCGTCGGCCCGCCGCCAGGAACCGAGGTGGAGCTCGTAGATCGCCACGGGCGCGTCGAGGCCCTGGGTCCCACGGCGGCGCTCCATCCACTCCTCGTCGCCCCACCCGTAGGCCAGGTCCCACACCTTGCTGGCCGTCAGCGGGGGGGTCTCGGTGTGCACCGCGTAGGGATCGGCCTTGTCCACCGCGCGGCCGTCCACATGGGAGACGATGTGGAACTTGTAGCTGTCACCCTGCTGGGCTCCGGGGACGAACACCTCCCAGATACCCGACACCCCGCGGGCACCCATCCGCCCCTCGGGTGAGCCCTTGTCCCAGCCGTTGAAGTCACCGATGACGGTCACCTCGCGGGCGTTGGGAGCCCACACCGCGAAGTGCACGCCGGCCACGTCGTCCGCATCGGTGGCCAGGTGGGCTCCCAGCTTCTCCCACAGCCTGAGGTGCGTGCCCTCGTTGAACAGGAACAGATCGTCGTCGGTGATCTGGGAGGTTGCGAGCGTCATCGTGTCGCCTCTCGGTCGAGGACCTGTGCGATCCCGGCGAGTGGGATCCCCACCCACGCGGGGCGGTTGTTCATCTCGTAGCCAAGCTCGTAGACCGCCTTCTCCAGCAGGAACGCGTCCAGCAGCAGTCGGAGGTGGTCAGGGTCGTCGGGGACGAAGGGCTGCTCGGCGGCCACGTCCAGGTAGCCGTCGAGGAACGCGGCGCTGGCCCAGGTCAGCCACCGGTCCAGCCACACCGTCAACAGGTCGTGGTTCGGGTGGTCGGGGGTGACGAGGCCGCGGTCCACCTGGTCGCGCAGGGTGGAGGCCGTGGCGTACTGCAGGGACCGCAGCATCCCGGCCACGTCGCGCAGGGGTGAGCGCTTGAGGCGCCGCTCCCCGAGCGGCCGAGCGGGCTCACCCTCGAAGTCGATGATGACGAAGTCCCGGCCGGTGAACAGCACCTGACCGAGGTGGTAGTCCCCGTGGGTCCGGATCCGGGTCGCGGTGATCGGCTCGGCCGTCAGGGCCTGGAGGCGCTCGAGCAGTTCCGACTCCGCGGCGACGATGCGACGCACCTCGGCTGACAGTTCTGGGTCGACGAGGTGCTTCGCCTCCCGACCCGCCGCCCTGATCCCCAGCCGGACGGAGTTGCGGATCGACTGGTAGAGGCTGCGCTGGCTGAGGCGCGTCATCGGCTCCGGCGTGAAGGCCGCGTCCCCACGATCGTCGGACAGGGCGACGTGCAGTTCCGCGGTGCGGATCCCGAGCAGGCGCGCGTTGGCGAGGTAGGGGCCGATCGCGACGTGGGCGCTCTCGGGGAGGCCGCCCCTGGCCATGGCCAGGCCCAGCGGATCGTCGGCGCGCTTGATGCGGCTCGGCACGCTGCCGTCGGGGTCGGAGACCACCCGCTCGGCGAAGCGCCCGAGCTCGTCCAGGGTCAGCGACCAGGCGTCGCCCTCGTTGGGGACGAAGCGCTGGAACATCGCCAGCGTGCGAGGGCCGGAGGAGCCGGCGGCCTCCACGTCCAGGGAGCCGACCACCGCGGGGACGTGCTCGAGGTGGTCGAGGTGGGCCCCCACCTCGACGTCGGGGCTGACCCCGTCCTCGAGCCGGCGCAGCACCTTCATCAGCACCGCGTCACCGAACAGCACCGAGGTGTTGGACTGCTCGCCCTTGAGCAGGTGGGCCTCGAGGTCACCACCGTCCACCTTGCGCTCGAAGGCGGCGGTGCGGCTGCCGACCAGGGTGGCGGTCTGGCCTTCGTGGCGGCGGCGCTTGGCCATCGCCTGGTGCAGGGCCTGCTGGGCGGCCTGGTCGGTGAGCGCGTCGACGAGCACTCCCGAGCTGGCTTTGGAGCCCTGGCCCTTGACGGTGGCCAGCACGGCGTTCGGTTGGACGGCCAGCAGGCGGCCGGCCTCCTCGCCTTCGGCGAAGGTCACGGGGACGACGTAGGACTCCGGCTCCCCGTCGACGTACTCCACCTCGACGATCAGCACGTGCAGGACGGGCCTGCCCTTGGGTCCCACCGGGATGGCGTGGACCACCGAGGTGCCACGCACGGTGCGGGCCTTGCCTCCGAACCAGCGCTGCCGCTGCAGCACGTCGGGCAGGGCCGTCTCCAGTCGAGCGCGACCGGGACCGCGCAGCAGCGCGGTCCACTCCCCCGAGACGGTCACCTCCGGCAGGGCCACCTCCTCCTCCTTGTCGACGACGACGTCGCCGGCGAACTCCGGCAGCTTCGAGAGGGTGACGCTGGCGGGGTCGCGCTCGAGCGAGAACCACAGGTACTGGTAGGGCCCCATCGTCAGCAGGTAGTGCTGGTCGGTGATGCGGGGGAAGGTGGTCCGACCGAGCAGCTCCAGCGGGAACCGGCCGGCGTGGTCGCTGAGGTCGAGCTCGCAGGCCTGGGCGTAGCGCGACAGGTTCGCGACCACCAGCACCTGCTCCTCCACCCCGGTGTCGGGGTCGGTCCAGGACCGCACGAAGGCGAGCACCTTGGCGTTGTCGGGCGAGAGCATCGTCAGGTCACCCCGACCGAAGACCCGGTGGCGCTTGCGCAGCGCGATCATGCGCTTCATCCACCACAGGAGGCTGCGGGGGTTGTTCTGCTGGGCTTCGACGTTGACGGACTCGACGTGGTACTCGGGGTCGATGATCGTGGGCAGGTACAGCTTCTGCGGGTTGGCGCGGGAGAAGCCGGCGTTGCGGTCCGACGACCACTGCATCGGCGTGCGCACGCCGTTGCGGTCACCGAGGTAGACGTTGTCGCCCATCCCGATCTCGTCGCCGTAGTAGAGGATCGGCGTGCCGGGAAGGCTGAACAGCAGGGAGTTCATCAGCTCGATCAGCCGGCGGTCGTTGCCGAGCAACGGGGCGAGCCGGCGTCGGATCCCGAGGTTGACGCGCATGTCGTGCTCGCGCGCGTAGGCGCGGTACATGTAGTCGCGTTCCTCGTCGGTGACCATCTCGAGGGTGAGCTCGTCGTGGTTGCGCAGGAAGATGCCCCACTGCGATTCCTCGGGGATCTGTGGGGTCTGCTGCATGATGTCCACGATCGGGAACCGGTCCTCCTGGGCCACGGCCATGAACAGCCGCGGCATCAGGGGGAAGTGGAAGTTCATGTGACACTCGTCGCCGTCCCCGAAGTAGGCGGCGGCATCCTCGGGCCACTGGTTGGCCTCGGCCAGGAACATCCGATCAGGGTGCCGGTCGAGGTGGCTGCGGAGCTCCTTGAGGAAGACGTGGGTCTCGGGCAGGTTCTCGCCGTTGGTGCCGTCACGGACGAACAGGTACGGGATCGCATCCAGGCGCATCCCGTCCACGCCGGTCTCGGCCCAGAAGTCCAGCACGTCCTTGACGGCCTGCTGCACGTCGGGTGAGTCGAAGTTGAGGTCCGGCTGGTGGTGGAAGAAGCGGTGCCAGTAGTACTGCTGGGCCTCGCCATGCCACGTCCAGTTCGAGGCCTCGAAGTCCTCGAAGATGATGCGCACGTCCGACCACTTCTCCGGGGTGTCGGACCACATGTAGAACTCGCGCTCCCGGCTACCCGGCGGCGCCTTGACGGCACGCTGGAACCAGGCGTGCTGGTCCGAGGTGTGGTTGATCACCAGCTCGGTGATCACCTTCAGGCCCCGGGCGTGGGCCTCCTCGACGAAGCGCTTGAACTGACGCATCGTGCCGTAGTCCCGGTTGATCGCGGTGTAGTCGGCGATGTCGTAGCCGTCATCGCGCCCCGGGGAGGGGTAGAAGGGCAGCAGCCACAGCGCGGTGACCCCGAGATCCTGGAGGTAGTCGAGCTTGGCCGTCAGCCCCGCGAAGTCCCCGATGCCGTCGTCGTTGGCGTCGAAGAACGCCCGCACGTGCAGCTCGTAGATGACGGCGTCCTTGTACCAGTGCGGATCGTCGAGGGTGCGGGACTGGTCGGCGCTCATCAGGTGGGGCTCTCCTCCTGCGGGTCTGGTCGGGACGTCGTCGCTCACACGCCGGCGTCGTGGTCGTGCTCGTCACGCGGCGGCACGCGCACCTCGAAGATGTGCGCAGGGGTGACGTGGGGGTTGAGCTCGACGTAGTTCTCCGGCCCGTACCAGTGGTAGGTCCCTCCGCCGAAGGCATCCCGCAGCTCGAAATGCTCGGTGGACGGGTCCAGGCCGAGGGCCTCGAGGTCCAACCAGGTCGTGCCCACCTGGGTGTCGTACGGGTCGAGGTTGACGATCACGAGCACCGCGTCCTGGCCGGAGCGATCGATCTTCGAGTACGCGAGCAGCCGTTCGTTCTTGACCTCGTGGAAGGTCAGCGTCGCGTCCTGCTGCAGCGCCGGGTGGGCGTGGCGGATCGAGTTGACCAGCCGGATCATCTCGGCCAGCGACCACGGCTGCTGGTCGGCGTCCCAGGTCTTGATCTCGTACTTCTCGTTGTCGAGGTACTCCTCGGCACCGGGTCGGTTGGCCGACCACATCAGCTCGAAGGCGGGGCCGTACATCCCGTAGTTCGCGGTCAGCGTCGCCGCCAGCACCAGCCGCTGCACGAACATCGACCGCCCGCCATGCTGGAGTTGGTCGGTGAGGATGTCGGGGGTGTTGGGCCAGGAGTTCGGCCGGAAGAAGTCGGCCACCTCGGTGTGGAACAGCTCGGTGTAGTAGTCCTGGATCTCCTGCTTGTGGCGCCGCCAGGTGAAATAGGTGTAGGACTGGTTGAAGCCACGCATCGCGAGCTCGTACATCACCTTGGGCCGGGTGAAGGCCTCGGCGAGGAAGATGCAGTCCGGGTGCTCGGCCTTCAGCTCGCCGAGGCACCACTCCCAGAAGGGGAAGGACTTCGTGTGGGGGTTGTCGACCCGGAAGATCCGCACACCCTCGGCGATCCAGTACTCGAAGACGCCCTTCAACTCGCGCCAGAGGCCCTCGGGGTCGCTGGTCTCGAAGTCGAGCGGGTAGATGTCCTGGTACTTCTTGGGCGGGTTCTCCGCGTACTGGATCGAACCGTCGGGACGCCGCTTGAACCACTCCGGGTGCTCGCTCACCCAGGGGTGGTCGGGAGCGCACTGGAACGCGATGTCCAGCGCGAGCTCCATCCCCCGGTCCTCACAGGCGGTCATCAGGGCGCCGAGGTCCTCCAGCGTCCCGAGCTCGGGGTGGATGTCGAGGTGGCCGCCCTCGGCGCTGCCCACGGCCCAGGGTGAGCCCGGGTCGTCGGGGCCGGAATCCACCACGTTGTTGCGCCCCTTGCGGTGGCCGCGACCGATGGGGTGGATCGGTGGGAGGTAGAGGACGTCGAAGCCCATCGAGGCGATGTGGTCGAGCCGGTCGATCACGTCGCGGAAGGTGCCGTGGCGGCCCGGTTCGGTCGCGGCCGAGCGGGGGAAGAGCTCGTACCAGGTCGAGAACGCCGCCCGCTCCCGGTCGGCCTCCAGCTCGTAGACGTCCGACCGAACGTGGTGGTCGCGGGGGTCGTGCCGGCGGGCCAGCTCGATGACCTCCTCCGAGGTCGCGCGGTCGGCCCGGGCGGCGGCGTCCAGGTCGGTGTCGGTGAGCGCGGCGGCGATCTCCCGAAGACGGTGCTTGTCGGTGCCCTTGGCCTGCTTGGCCCGCCGCTTGAGCAGCTTCGCGCCGACCGCCAGGTCGACCTCCTCCAGCGTCCCCGCCACCACCTTGGTGTGCGTGTCACGCATCCAGGTCCCGATGTGGTCGATCCAGGCGAGCACGCGGAACCGGTGCCGTCCCAGCATCGCCGGGGTGAAGGATCCGGACCACACGTCGTTGATGACGTAGTGCAGCGGCACCTCCTCCCATGACTCGTCGCCGGCCGCCTTGTACTGCGCCACCGCTGCCAGCAGGTCGTGGGAGTCACCGACGATGTCCGCGGTGACCTCAACGGGCCGGCCGAGCACGCCCTTGGCCGGATAACGGCCGGCCAGGACGCTCGGTCGGACACGCTGGATGCTGGCGCGCTGCGCGGTCGGTGCGCTCACGGTGACCTCCGGTCGCCTATCGCGAGGATCGCGAGCGCTCCCCGCTCGCGAGCCTCACGTTAGTGGTGTCGTCCGACCCCCGTCGGGCCTGTAGGCCGGCCTTCCGTCGGTAGCGTCCTGCGGCCACCGGTCGGTCAGGAGGCGGCCAACCGCGAGGCGGCGAGCAGTTCGTCGGCGGCCCCGTAAGGGTCGATCTCGCGCCGCTCGACCCGCTCGGCCAGCGCCTCCAGCAGGCCGTCCTCGCCCTCCTCCAGCCGCGCGAAGGTGCGCCTGGTCGACTCCAGGGCGAGCTCGCGCACCAGGTGCCGGGTGCGCGCCTGCCGGCGCGCCGCTCCGATGCCGTGGGCGGCGAGGAAGCTCGTGTGGTCGTCGAGCGCAGCGACCAGTTCGGTGATGCCGTCGGCCGTCACGGCCACGGTCCTGAGGATCGGTGGCCACCAGCCGGGCTCGTCGTCCGCCTCCGCCATCGCGTGCCCCATCTCGAGCATGCCCTGCAGGTCCGACTGCAACCGGCCGGCACCGCCGGCATCGGCCTTGTTGATCACGAACACGTCGGCGACCTCGAGGATGCCGGCCTTGGCCGCCTGGACGCCGTCCCCCATCCCGGGGGCCAGCGCGATCACGGTGGTGTCGGCGGTCGCCGCGATCTCGACCTCCGACTGTCCGACGCCCACGGTCTCGATGATGACGTCGTCGAACCCCGCCGCATCGAGGACCAGCACCGCCTGTGGGGTCGCGAAGGACAGGCCACCGAGGTGGCCGCGGGAGGCCATGGAGCGGATGAACACGCCGACATCGGTGTGGTGGCCCTGCATGCGGATGCGATCACCCAGCAGCGCCCCGCCGGTGAAGGGCGAGGACGGATCCACCGCCAGGATGGCGACGGTACGACCGGCCGCACGCAACTGCGTGGCGACCGCGTCCGTCAGGGTCGACTTCCCGACCCCCGGTGATCCGCTGATGCCGAGCACCCGGGCCGTGCCGGCCCGGGGGTGCAAGGCGGCGACCACGTGGCGCAGCTGTTCGGGGCTGCCGTCCTCGACGACGGTGAGCAGGCGCGCCAGGGCACGCCGCTCGCCACGCTCGAGTCCGTCGACGAGCGCGTCGAGATCGGGTGTCACGCTCAGACCTCGATGGTCACGGCGTCGCCCTGTCCCCCGCCGCCGCACAGCGCCGCTGCCCCGCTGCCACCGCCTCGACGGCGCAGCTCGTTGATCAGGGAGACCACGATGCGCGCGCCCGAGCAACCGATCGGGTGGCCCAGGGCGACCCCGCCGCCGTTGACGTTGACCCGGTCCTCTTCCACCTGCAGGTCGCGGGCGGAGGCGATCGCCACCGAGGCGAAGGCCTCGTTGATCTCGTAGAGGTCGAACCCGCCGGGGTCAGCGCCCGCCCGCTCGGCGGCCACACGGATCGCGTTCGCGGGCTGTAGGTGCAGCGACGGGTCGGGGCCGGCCACGGTTCCCCACGCGGTGATGGAGGCGAGCACCTCCAGCCCCAGCCGCTCGGCAGCCTCGCGGCTGGCCAGCACCAGGGCGGCGGCACCGTCGGAGATCTGGGAAGCGTTACCGGCCGTGATGGTGCCTTCCTTGCTGAAGGCCGGCCGCAGGCCACCGAGCGACTCCGCGGTGGTACCCGCGCGGATCCCCTCATCACGGGCCACCACGAGCGGGTCGCCCTTGCGCTGCGGCACCTCGACCGGCACCACCTCGCCGTCGAAGGCGCCAGAGTCCCAGGCGGCGGCGGCCCGCTCGTGGGAGCGCGCCGACCACGTGTCCTGCTGCTCCCGGGTGATCTCGAGCCCCTTGGAGCGCTGGTAGTCGTCGGTCGCCAGCCCCATGGCGCAGCCGTCGAAGGCACAGGTCAGGCCGTCGTGCATCATGACATCGGTCACGGTGCCGTCGCCCATGCGGTAGCCGAACCGGGCCTTGTCCAGTAGGTAGGGGGCGGTCGACATCGACTCCATGCCGCCGGCGACCACCACCTCGAAGTCCCCGACCCGGATCAGGTCCCGGGCCCGGCTGATGGCCGTCATCCCTGATAGACACACCTTGTTCACGGTCTCGGCGGCGACCCCCATCCCGATCCCGCCGGCCACCGCCGCCTGGCGTGAGGTGATCTGCCCCTGGCCGGCCTGCAGTACGTGGCCCATGACCACGTACTCGACCTCGGCGGCGTCCAACCCGGCGCGTTGCAGCGCCCCGGCGATGGCGTTCCCACCGAGCTCGGTGGCCTTGAGCCCGGCGAACCCACCACCGAAGCGACCCACCGGTGTCCGTGCGTACCCGACGACGACGACGTCCTGCATCGAAGGCTCCTCTCCCGTGTACTCGTGAGCCTACGCGGGGTCGTCGCTCGGCCCACAACCGACGCCCTCACCGGTCGCCGCCGGCGCCGATGCGGTGCAGCAGACGCGGTGGTGGCAGGCTGCGCGGACCGTCGACCCGACCCTGGAGGCCCACGTGGATGTCACCCGCATCGACCAGATCGCCATCGCCGTCGAGGATCTCGATGAGGCCGTCGGCTTCTACGAGCGCGCCTTCGGCTTGACCGTGAGCTCCCGCGAGCGGATCGACTCCGACGGCGTCGAGGAGGCCATGCTCACCGTGGGCGGGGTATCGATCCAGCTGCTGGCCCCGACGCGAGAGGACTCCCCCATCGCCCGCTACCTGGCACGCAACGGGCCGGGACTGCACCACCTCGGGTTCGGGGTCAGCTCCGTGGCTGCAGCGCTCGACCACCTGCGGGCTGAGGACGTCCGGCTGATCGACGAGACCCCCCGAACAGGTGGCGGGGGCCACCAGATCGCCTTCGTCCACCCCAAGGGCACCGGTGGGGTCCTGGTGGAGTTGGTCGAGGACAGCGCCCACCACGCACACGGATCGTGAACGACCGGCCCCGGCAGGGCGACCGGGCCGACCGGTAGCCTGCCGGTCCGTCCCGTCCGCACCCCTTCGAGGCTGCACCGTGGGTTTCTCCGATCGTCTCCGCGCCTGGCTCAAAGGCGAGTCGAAACGACGCCCGGCCAGCCCATCGACCAGTGCGGCCTCCCGAGAGGCGACCTCCGAGCTGGAAGGGTTCGCCCGCAGCCGTATCGGGGTCGAGGCCTTCCTCGAACCGAAGACGACCATCTACTCCACGACCGTCCTGCTCATCGCTGACGACGGGGAGTACCTGCGCCGCCCCGTCAAGGACCGTGGCCAGGCCGCAGCGTTGTGCAAGGACCTCAACATCCCGCTGTACGACGCCCGCAAGGTCGGCTACCCGAAACGGATGCGCGACTACGAGCAGGGACGTGCCCCCCGACGGGTGGAACTGTCCGACCTCCCCCCCTGGCCCGGTGACGATCCCGGCGGTGACCCCGACGGACCGCCGCCACCTCCCGCCCCGCCGGAGGCCTCCGAGGTCTCCGACGGCGAGGACCGGGGGGACGAGCAGGCCGACGGGAACGATCCACGCGAGGACTGAGCGGGAACCCGCGGCGACGCATCGACCC
>Ga0207421_10002641_pt1 | contig 22104 bp, 23 predicted proteins | sample SodLakKL_010_SED_4_FD_187542 | JGI IMG/M metagenome (GOLD analysis project Ga0207421, IMG submission 187542) | Alkaline sediment microbial communities from Lake Tanatar, Kulunda Steppe, Russia - 8KL_010_SED (SPAdes) (version 2) | ecosystem: Environmental > Aquatic > Non-marine Saline and...
CGGAGCTTCCGGGCGCATTGCGCTCGGCCCGCCGCGCGGCCCGAGCGCAACCGCGCTACTCCGGGCTCCGGCTCTCGCCTCCGGTCCTGCCGCGGACCCGGCGGCGGTGCTCGGCGCTCCTCGCCGCCGTTCGGCCGACGCTCCGAGGGGACGCGGCAGGACGCGCTTCGCGCCCCTCCGTATCGCTTGCGCGGAGAAAGCGCCCAGCCCGCGCACCAGCTCTACACAGCCGGCGCCGCCCTCAGCGCCCCCTGTCCCCCCACCGTCCTCCGCGCCGCAGCCGGCGGCCCGGGGCGCGCCACAGTCGCTTGACGGACCACAAATCCGACCTTACTATAGTCATATGAAGACCAGTTCCGTTTCCCAGCTCAAGGCACATCTCAGTGAGATGCTGCGGGCGGTCAAGGCAGGCGAAGATGTGCTTGTCGTCGAGCACCGGCGGCCTGTTGCGCTCATCCGGCCCTACAGCGGTGATTCCATCGTCCTCCGGGAGCCGACTACCACTTACACGCCCCGGCACCTGAGCCCGCTTACGACAAAAGACCCACGGGATGCACTGAGCGATGAGCGGGCTGAGCGATGGTAGCGTACCTGGACTCCTCGGTGGTCCTTCGCCACATTCTGCTCGGTGAGATCGCCATCGAACACGTCTTCGCCGTCGAACACGTCGTGGCAAGCGAGCTTGTCCGGATCGAGTGTCGCCGCGTTTTGCATCGCTACCGGTTGAACGGCGATCTCGACGATGGGAGCCTCATGGAAGCGCTTGAGCGGCTCGACGGAGTCCTCGCCGGCGTCAGGCTCCTCGCGCTGAGCGAACGGGTTAAGAAGCGGGCAATGGAGTCATTCCCGGTCGTCGTGAAGACGCTCGACGCGCTCCACCTTGCCTCCGCGCTCGTCTACGCGGAAAGCTCCTCCGGCTCCCGATCGCAGGAGACAGCTCTCCTCTTCTCGCACGATGAAGCGATGAACCGCTGTGCCCGCGCCGTCGGGTTCGCGACCCCGTTCCACTGATCGCCCGGCGAGTCTCGTTTCGCAAACCATTTCACATACACTTTGAGGAACGCGCGGTATCTTACGGCTATGAAGAGGATATCGGTGCGAGAGCTCAAGGCGCATTGGTCCCGGATAGAGAAGCAGGTGCGGGACGGAGAGACTTTTGAGGTTCTGAACCACGGAAGACCCGCCGCGCTCATCGTGCCCCCGCAACCACGTCCCGTCGCCGCCTGGGACGATCATCTTGCCACCGCAGTGCAACCGAGGGGCGTACCGTCGGAGCAGCTCGTCGAGTTGGACCGCGGAGGACGGTGCTGATCTGCCTGGACACCAGCGCCTTTCTCAAGCTCTATAGCCGCGAGCGTGGATCGCAGCTCGTCCACGATATCGTCACCAGCCAGTCGGATCCATTGCCCCTCTGGGACATCCTCTGCGCGGAGATGTTCAGCGCGTTTCGCCTCAAAGTGTTTCGCCGAGAGCTCGATCCGGCGGAGGCCGACCGCCTCGCGCAGCCCTTCGACGAACGGCTGAATCGGGGCCAATATTTCGTCATCGAAGTCAACCGGCCGTGGCTCATGAGCGCCTTTCGTGAGCTCGCCTCTGCGGCGGGGCTGGCCGTGGTTCCGGAACGGACAGGCTCCTGAGGCGCGGGGCGACCGCAGGGTGGTTCCAAGGCCGGCGCAGGCCGCCTCCGCCTCATCGCCACCCGCCCCGGCCCTGTGCGCCCGCGGCCTTCAGGACCGAGCTCTCCGGGGTCTCGGTTCGCCCGCGGCGGACGACGTTGCGGTCCCACTCCTGGGCGTCCTCCTCGCCCGATCGAAGAGAGGATCGGGAACCTGCACCGGTATGCGCTTCATGCCTGCCACTCCACATCACCGGCGGACACTCCATAACGCGTGCCGGTCAGACTACGTCCACATGTCCTGCGTCACGGATGGACTCGTCGTTGGTGAGTAAGGCCGCGCCGTACACCCCTGCGGTAGCGACGATGAGCCGATCGGCGGGATCACGATTCCGCCAGTCCCCCAGCTCCGTTACCGCGGCAGCGACATTCGGTGTAATCTCCGCGAGGCGCACCAGCGGTGGCGCCACGGCGCGAGTCAGCCAATCCCGCAGGGGCAGCGCCAACTGTATTCTTCCGGCTGCATGCAGCATTGCGATCTCCCATACGCAGATATCTGCCACTATTGCAGGGTTTTCCGGTGAGATGGTCCTCACCGCGTGCTGCTGCGCCGCGGACAAACGGCCGGGGGCGGACACCCAGTACAGAAGAACATGCGTGTCGAAGGCGATCCGCACTATTCACCCACCGCTTTCCAGTCACCCGGCGCAACGACCGGTTGTTCAACGTCACCGTCGAAAGACACCGAATTGCGCAGGGCCTCCTGGGGAAACCGGTCGTCTCCTCCGGAATACCGGACCAGCTCGGCAACCGGCTGTCCCCGTTTCGTGATTACCACCGGCGAGCCGGTCGCGTTGACCTCGTCAATCAGCGCAAGACAGCGCGCCTTGAAATCCGACGCCCCTACTTCCCTCATATTGACCAGTTTAGTTGACCAGTCAGTTTTTGGCAACACCGAAGGCGGCCGATCGCCGACGTTGCACGCGTGCCCCTCGGTAGAGCCGGGCAGCAGCCGGTTGGCCGCGCGGCAACAGGGCACGCGGGCTGGAGCGTGGGGGTTACTGTCCCCAACAACACTCTTTGCCTCACGCGTAACTGCGTGTGCGATGTGTTGGGCGGCCGTTCAGCTTGCCCGGAGCATTCGGGAGGGATACACTACAGGTGCCATGGCAACGAAGGTGTCGCTATCCGCATCCACCGAATGGGAGCTTCTGACCGCACGGGATTTTCTCGACCGGCTCGAGCCGGGCAAACACGCCGACCTTATCGACGGGGAGGTATTCATGCACTCGTCGGTTTCCACCCGTCACGCGGAGCTGTTGAGCTTCCTGGATGCGCTGATGCGTTACTACATCGACCGGCACGAGCTGGGACGCCTGTACCGCGAGGTGGTGGCGGTGCGGCTCAGCGGCAGAAATGTGTTTCTGCCGGACCTTTCCTTCTATCGCTCCTCGCGCATCGAGGCGGTGAAATCGACCCATCTGGAAGGTGCCCCCGACCTGGTGGTTGAAGCGCTCAGCCCGCGTACCGCCGAGCGCGACGTGGGCCCGAAGTTCGCGGAGTACGAGCAGCATGGCGTCGAGGAGTATTGGGTGCTCGATCCGGAAACGCTCGCGCACCGCTTCTACCGGCGCGACGGCGAGGAGCTGGTGGAGTACGCCTCCGGCGAAGCGCGCATCGCCTCCGAGGTAGTCCCCGGCTTTTTCGTTCTTCGCTCGTGGCTGGACCCGGGCGCCCTGCCGAAACTCGATACCGCTTTGGCGGAGCTCGCCGGGTGAGGAACAGCGGCTTACGGTGCGGCGGCGCGCGGTGAAGGGGGCCGGCCGGTAGCTCTCGGTCGGTTTGGTGAAGCGCGCACCGGGAGCATTCGTCATACCGGAGGGGACTTTCCGCTTCACACTCAGGAGATAACGATTGGAGGATATGGACCCGCTATGGGGGACCATCAACGCGGTACGCACAGGTGTATCGAACTAAACGGCTACCGGATTCACTACGTCCAGTTTGGTTCCGGGCAGCCGCTCATTCTCATACCCGGCGCGTTTAGCACCCATGGGACCTGGAATAGGCTTATCCCGTATTTGTCGGACCGCTTCCGGGTAATCGCCGTCGACTATCTCGGTACGGGGAACTCGGACAAACCGAAATCGGGCTTTGCGTATACGATCGAAGAACAGGCCGATCTGTTTGCCGAGATGATAACACAGCTGGGGGGGTCTCCGGTGGATGTCGCCGGCGTCTCCTATGGCGGGGTTATCGCCTTGAACCTTGCCGCTCGGTATCCGCGGTTGGTTCGGAGAGTAGTCAGCATTGAAGGGAGCGTAGTAATACCGGAGCATCTCCCATCGAGTTCCTTTGAAACCATGCTCAAGTATCCCCTCTTGGGCACCCTTCTTATTCGGATACTCAAAACAGGATTACTCAACAGGTCCATCCTAAGGCTCGCAATGGGTACATGGTATTCTCAAATGACCAGGTCGGAAAAGAGCGCAATGCTCGCCGAGCTAAGGGAAGACATCCGGAGTGCTCAGCGTATCCCGTGGTACCGGATTAGCATCTCGCCCAAAACCTCTCGTGATTTTTCCGAAGAAGCAAAAGGCATCACGGCACCGGTGTTGTACCTGTACGGAGACCAGTCGGATTTCCGGAGCATGATACGGGAAAACGTTACATTCTTCGAACAATACCTTCCCCACGTCAGGATTACCGGTGTGCCGGACGGTATTCATGACCTGCAGAGACAGAAACCACGGGAAACAGCTGCGCTCATCAATGACTTTCTGAGCTAATCGACGAGCTTCGGCTACACGCGAGCTTCGGGTACCCACGAGCTTCCGATACCCACGAGCTTCCGATACCCGCGAGCTTCGGCTACCCGGCGAAGCCACCTCATTCATGAGGCTTCGCGACTGCCGGGTATGCTCCCGGTGGACTACGACCCGGCAAGCTCGGAGATTTCGAGTGCCTGTGCGAGCTCGCGCTTGAACGCGTGGTGTCGATTGTATTTGGTGCGGTACTTGGTAACGAGCTCTTCGGCGCGCCTGCTGTCGCCGCCGGCGGCATAGTGCTCGGAGAGCGCGGTGAGCGTAAGCGCCGCTCGATAGTATGCTCCCCGGTGCTTGTTGGCTACGATATTATCGACACGTCTGCGCCCGATACGTTCCGCCCACCGCAGATACTCCTCCGCCGTTTCGGGCGGGAGCTGCGTCCGGGCGAGGGCGGCAACAACCTGGTCATACAAGATGAAGGCGCGGTCGTCGGGTTGGCCTTCTTCGAGCGGCCCGGCCGTGGGCTCGCCGGTTTCGATGGGAAAAGCGTCGCCGGCCACGTGCTCTTTGAGGAGCTCCTGGGCCGCCGTGCTCCGGGCGCCGGTGCGCGTCACCCTATAGGTGAGAAAGGCGGCGAAACAGAATCCGGCGGCGTTCCGTTCGTCGCTCCATCCGAGCGCCGGCGTGGAAGAAGTCAGTTCGAGCGTCTCCGAAAGACGGCCGGCGAGGACGAGCGCAATCGCGTAGAGCCGGCCTTTCGTGTCGCCGGATTTCCGGAGGATCTCCAGGGCACCGGCCAACTCATGCTCGAGCCGGTCCATCCGGGTGGCGATCCGGAGGAGGCTCGTCAGCGTATCCTTCGACGGATCGCGGCGAAAGCGCGCCCGCCGGCCTTCAAGAACGACGGCCGGATCGCCGAGCGCGTTGCCGGCTGTGATGAGCGCAGCGGCAAGTGGCGCCGTCGGCTTCCCGCCTGGCCCCTTCCCGCCGCCGCTGAGCTCGCTAAGCGCTTCCCGGGCGGCTGAAGCAACGTCGGCCCACCGCTCGCGCCGTTCCAACGCATTGACCCAGAACACGTAGCCGTACGGGTTGGCCGTGCCCCACCGGCGCGCCACGGACGACAGTCCGAGAATCCCTTCGGTGAGCTCGATTGATTCGAGGTAGAGATATACCGCCCACGGAGCTGAAGAAACGGGAGGCTCCGCCTGGGCCGCCACGATCGATGCGAGTGTCTCCTTCCACGAGGCGAGAAACCGGTCGACCCCGGGTAATTCGGCGCGCGCGGCATCCACGACGTCGCTCATAGTAGGCAAGTTGTCCTTGGCGATGGTTGCGCGGAGGATTCCCCGCTCGTGCGCCTGGAGTGCTTCGACGAGCGCCGGCGCTCGATTCGATTCAGGCTCGGTAAGGTAGACGGTTCGTGCATAGCGGGCGCGTACCTCGCGTAACGTCGCTTCACCGGCAGGGAAATCGTAGGGCGTAGGCTGCATCTCTTCGGGATCGCCGGCGAAGAGGCCCAAGAGTAGCTCGTATGCTTGTCTGGCCTCCGCGACACGCCCGGCGCGAAACAGGGCATCCGCCTCGCTCACATGGGCAAGGACGGTTGACTCCTGAGCCGGCGTCAGCGCGGGAACGTCGTACGGACCGCGGTAGGGGCGGTCGCTCGTTTCCTCCTCGAAGGCGTAGGTTTCCCAGAAGCTCCCGTCCCGGAGCGCCTCGCGCCGGGCACGGACCTCCTGGCAAAGGCTCCGTATGTTTTCGAGGAGCGCTTCAGGGGAGACCTCGCGCGCGGCTTCCCCGCCGGCGGCCTTTATCCGGGCAAGGAAGGCCCGGCGCCGATCCGGCGGTTCCTCGGCGGCAAGGTTGAGAATCGTCTCCACCAGATCGTCATAGGTGTGCGTCCTGCAAAAGCGCTCCAGCTCTTGGATGAAGGGGCGGAACGCCAGGGGCATCATGTCTTCTTGGCCACTCTGATTGTGGCTGCTTTGATCGTGGCTACTCTGATTCTGATCCGAAGCACTCATTGGGATCGTATGGTAGCAGCCACACTTCGCGTTCGCCAGGCGCCGTGCGGAGTGCTCGCTGCCGCGCTTCCGGTCACCGTGTCCAGCTGAGTTGGCCCCGGGTTGTCGGGAAGGGCATCTTGACAGCATATATCGCTGACATCATGATGCATATATGCGCACTACCGTGACGCTGGACCCGGATGTGGAACGGCTTGTACGGGACGTCATGCGGCGGACCGGGAAGAGCTTCAAAGAGACGGTAAACCAGGGAATTCGTCGCGGCCTTGGGGTCCAGGGAGAGGAGGAGCCTCCCTTTTCGGTGCAGGCGCGGCCCATGGGGCTCAGAGCCGGCATCGACACGCGTTCGTTCAACAAGCTCGTGGACGAGATGGAGATCGATAGCTTCGCCGTGGAGGAAGCCCCGGGGGCAGAGCGCTCCGCCTCGGGAGACTCGACCGCCGGCGCGCCCCGGGAGCAGCCCGGATGATCGTTCCCGATATCAACCTCTTGCTGTATGCGTACGACAGCTCATGCTCCGTCCATCAGGAAGCAAAACGGTGGTGGGAAGCGTGCATGTCGGGGACGGAGCTCGTTGGGCTTTCCTATCCGGTCGTTTTCGGCTTCGTCCGGATTGCCACGAGCGGCCGAATCTACCGCCGCCCGTTGACGCTGGACGAGGCGATGACATCCGTTCGCGGTTGGATGGAGCGGCGGGTGTCGGTGACGCTGGAGCCTTCGGCGGATCACGTCCAAGAGGTACATCGGCTTCTTGCGGCGGCCGGTGCGGCAGGCGGGAACCTGGTCACGGACGCGCGGATAGCGGCACTGGCGCTGGCGAACAAGGCGGTAATCTATACCGCGGACCACGACTTCACCCGGTTTCCCGGCGTCCGAACCTACTATCCGGTGGGATAAGGCTATGTCCGGGAGCCGGAGAGGGTCACCGGCCGCGATGAGCGGGGAAGCTCCAGATCCTTGGGCGGTACGAAGTGTCACTCTTCAACGACGAAGCCGCCGAGATAGACGAAGACATCCGGCACGCATAGCGCCGTCGCCCATAGCTCCTGCCCGATCGTTCTCGACAAGATCGAGCACACTGTTGGTGGAGATTCGCCCGTTTTGCCGGCACGGGCCATCGATCCGCTTGAATAGCGGCAGCATCATTGCCAGATCACTTCCGGTTCACGACCGGGACCAAGCGTCAGCTTGTTCTTGACAACAGCGTTCAGTATGCTGTCAGGAGAGAGGCGATACATGAAGGGCGAGTTCACTGCGATTATCGATCGAGCGCCGGAGGGTGGCTACTGGGCAATCTGTCCCGAAGTGCCCGGAGCCAATGGACAAGGAGAAACGCAAGACGAAGCCAAAGAGAATCTCCGCCAGGCGATAGCTCTCATACTCGAGGATCGACTGGACGACGCCTTGCGCGGGCTATCCGAGGACGTCGTTCGTGAACGCATAACCGTCGAATGAAACGAAAGGATCTCGAGCGTCGTCTTCGGCGCTCCGGCTGTTATCTCAAGCGATAGGGAGCTTCGCATTCGCTATGGGTCAACCCAAGCTCGGGCGCCGTCGAGGCGGTACCGCGGCACAACGAGATCAAGGAGCCGTTGGCACGGTAGCCCCGACAGCTCTCCGAAGGAACCGCGTCGCACAATCGTCGACTTGCGAATACGGGAGGTTGACATGCCTGCGACTCATGCCTACATTGGAAGCGTGAGGTGCATGCAATGCCGCAGTATACGATCCGGAACGTACCGGAAACGGTAGATCGCTCCCTTCGGGAAGAGGCGCGAAGGCACGGGAAGAGCTTGAACGAGATCGCGGTGGAGGTGCTTCGGCGCGGATTGGGGCTCACCGACGACGTGCCGCGGTATAACGATCTGGACGATTTGGCGGGAAGCTGGGTTGCCGATCCGGCCGTCGATCGCGCTCTGGAAGAGCAGGACCGTATCGATCCGGAGCTGTGGGAGTGAGAATCCTTATCGACACCAATCGCTACCGGGACTTCTGCGAAGGCGATCCGGTCGCGGTCGATCTATTCCGCCGGGCACAGGAGATCCACATTCCCGCGATCGTGGTAGCCGAGCTCCGCGCGGGATTCGCCGTGGGTACCCGTTCACAAACAAACGAAGAGACGCTCAATCGCTTCCTCCATAGGAGTCGCGTTCGCGTAGCGGCTCCGGACCTCGCTACCACTCGCCACTATGCGCAGCTTTTCCGCCAGTTGCGGGCGCAGGGGACGCCCATCCCCACGAACGATATCTGGATCGCCGCCCTCGCCATGCAACACGATCTCATGCTCGCAAGTCGCGACGAGCACTTCCGCCACCTGCCGCAGCTTCCGCGGATCGACGGCTGAGGGTCGGGGGAGGGCCTCACGTTCCGCCTCGGATCGGTTCCGCAAAGGCCTCCATGCCGGCTGTTCCGAAACCGCCGGAGTCTGCTGTTTGCTCTGTTCACCCGGTGGGGCTACAATGGGACGGTCAGATGGCTAGGCTTGAAGAGTTGAAGCCGAACGTTCGGGTCCGCAATCTCGTAAGCGGCCAGGCGGCTACCGTGAAGACCGTCGAGTGGCTCGGTGAGAACACCGTCGAAGTCATAGCGGTCGACGACGCCGGGGGGATACTCCACCCGATGCTCTCGCGCGAGGATGAGTCGCGGCTCGAGCTGGTGGACGCGACGTCCGGAGAGTTCCCGTGTGACGCCGATCCCGAGCACTTTCGCCTGGCTGCGGAGGCGCTTCGCATCCGCTTAGCCTATCTTTTCGATCCGCTCCTTGCAGTCAACAGTTCCGATGTACAGCCGCTTCCGCACCAGATTTCCGCGGTCTACGAAGAGATGCTCACCCGGCAGCCCCTGCGGTATCTCTTGGCCGACGACCCCGGGGCGGGGAAGACGATCATGGCCGGGCTTTTCATCAAGGAGCTCATTCTCCGCGGCGACATCGAACGCTGCCTCATCGTCGTTCCCGGCAATCTGTGCGAACAGTGGCAGGATGAGCTCCACGATAAGTTCCAGCTCAACTTCGAGATCATGACCAACGATAAGCTGCGTGCGGCGGTTACGGGCAACTGGCTCGGCGAAAACGACCTTGTGATAGCGCGGCTCGACAAGCTGAGTCGTGACGAGGAGCTGAGGCCCAAGCTCAAGGCGGTCGAATGGGATCTCATCGTTTTTGACGAGGCGCACAAGCTCTCGGCCTCCTACTTCGGCAATAAGGTTAACTACACAAAGCGCTTTGAGCTCGGGAGCGACCTTTCTCCCACCACGCGCCACCTCCTTCTCATGACGGCAACCCCGCATAACGGCAAGGAGGCGGACTTCCAACTCTTCCTCTCGCTCCTCGATGCCGACCGCTTCGAGGGCAAGCCGAGAGAAGGCGCTCACCGGAGCGACGTTACCGACCTCATGCGACGTCTCCTCAAGGAGCAGTTGGTGCGTTTCGACGGAACGCCCCTCTTTCCCGCGCGCCACGCGTACACCGTCCGCTACGAGCTATCGGAGCTCGAGCTCAGGCTCTACGAAGAGGTCACGACCTACGTGCGCGAGGGGTTCAACCGCGCCGAGGCGATTGCCGACGAGCGGCGGCGCGGCAACATCGGTTTCGCCCTCACGATCCTCCAGCGGAGGCTTGCCTCCTCGCCCGCTGCGATTCTTCACTCCCTTGTTCGCCGGCGCGAGCGGTTGGAGAAGCGGCAGGAAGAGCTCGAAACACCCGCCGGCAAACAGAACACCCTCGGTTCGGCCCATTCGCTCTCGGCATACGGCGCCTGGTTGAGCGAGGCGGAGCTCGAGGATCTCGAAGATGCTCCCGAAGACGAGATCGAACAGGCGGAGGAGACAGTCCTCTCGAGCGCGAGTACCGCCGAGACCATAGAGGAGCTGAAAGCCGAGATCGCCTCTTTGCGGCACCTCGAAGAGCTTGCGCGGCAGGTGGTCCGCGCCGGAGAGGACAAGAAGTGGCAGGAGCTCTCTGAGCTACTCCAACAGCACGAGCTCATGTTCGACGAGACCGGGGCACGGCGGAAGCTCGTTATCTTCACCGAGCACAAGGATACGCTCCACTATTTGGCAGAGAAGATCCGGACGCTCCTTGGAGACGACGAGTCGCTTGTTACCATCTCCGGCTCGACCGGGCGCGAAACGCGCAAGGACCTAGAGGCGCGCTTCAAGCAGGACGCCTCCACGCGCATCCTCGTTGCAACCGATGCCGCAGGCGAAGGCATCAACCTCCAGCGCGCCAATCTCATGGTGAACTACGACTTGCCGTGGAACCCGAATCGGCTCGAGCAGCGCTTCGGCCGGATCCACCGCATCGGGCAGACCGAGGTCTGCCACCTGTGGAACCTCGTCGCTCAGGACACCCGTGAAGGGCAAGTGTTTGACCGGCTCCTTGAGAAGCTTGGCGTCGAAAGCGAGGCACTGGGCGGACGGGTTTTCGACGTACTCGGTACCGTATTCGAAGGCACTTCGCTCCGGGATCTCCTCATACGCGCGGTACGAAACGCCAAGGATAGCCGAGATGAGGCGATGGAGGAGGTCTTCGGCGATATCGACGCGCGGCTCGACCGGGAGCATCTCGAGCAGCTTCTCGAAGAGCGAGCTCTCGCCTTTAGCTCCCTCGATAGCGCCACGGTGCGCGAAATGCGCGATCGTATGGAACGGGCACGCCTGATGCGGCTTCAGCCGCACTTCATCGCAGCGTTCTTTAAGGGCGCCTTCGAGCATCTTGGCGGCTCGATGCGCCGACGCGAGAGACGCCGCTATGAAATCAGGCATGTCCCCCACGCCCTCCGCAGGCAGGATCGGCAGGAAGGGCTCCGGGTCCCGGTACTCCAGCGCTATGAGCGGGTGACGTTCCACCCCGAGTCGATTGAAGGGCCTACCGGGCGCGAAGCCGACTTGATAACCCCGGGGCATCCGCTACTCTCGACCGTGTTGGACGTCGTGCTTGAGCGCTATCGCGCGCTTTTGCGCGAGGGGACGGTGTTCGTGAACCGAGCGGAGCTAGGGGCGACAACGCCCTACGCGCTCATGATGCTTCGCCACAGCATAACCGAGGCGAGGACCGATCGCGCAGGCAGGAGGGTCACCGCAGGCGAGCGGATGGTAATGGTACGGGTGTATCCCGACGGCCAGGTTAGCTCCGAAGGGCCGGCTCCGTGGCACGAGCTCGACCTACCGACTCCCGAGGAGCGGGAGCACGTTGCGTCCTATCTGGAGGAGAATTGGCTTCAGAGCGGGCTGGAGCGAAAAGCGGTCGTACACGCTGCCGAGCATATTGTCCCCGAGCACCTGGAGGAAGTGCGAACGCGCAGGGAGGCACAGGTAGAGAAGGCGATCCGGGAGGTGCGTGCGCGGCTTTCGCACGAAATCGCGCACTGGGACAAGCGCGCACAGGAGCTCCGCGCCAAGGAGCGCGAAGGCAAAGTGAGCCGCGACATAAACGCCGAGAACGCCGCGCGCAAGCGCGACCAGCTGCAAGAGCGGCTTAACCGCAGGCTCACCGAGCTCGAGCACCAGCGCCGTTTGACTTCCGAAGTACCGGTCGTGCTCGGGATGGCCTTCGTCGTTCCGGAAGCACTCCTCCAGGAGGCGCGGGGCCAAAGCCAGGAAGAGCCCGACGCCGAAGGAGCCGAGAGCTCTTTCTCGACCGATCCTGCGGCGCGAGTGCGCGTTGAACGCATTGCCATGGATGCGGTTATGAGAGCTGAGAAGCGGCTGGGGAACCAGCCGATGGATGTCAGTAGCGAAAACCGCGGCTATGATATCGAGTCTCGGATCGGTGGCGGAAAACCGGATCAAGATTCGCTTCGGTTTATCGAGGTGAAAGGACGCGTAGGATGGGGCGAGGAGATTGCGATCACGAGTAACGAAATGCGCTACGCGCTCAACGAGCCCGATCGCTTTATCCTCGCGATTGTTATCGTTGATCCGGACGAGAGCGTAGACGGCCCATACTACCTCAAAAGGCCCTTCGACAATGAGCCCAACTGGGGCCAGACTGAAACCAAGTTCGCCGTGAACGCGCTTCTCAAACGCGCCGAAGCAGTGTAGAGAGCTAATAGCCGAAGAAAGGACACCGGATAGCACCCTATGGCTACAGAAACAAACCCCGCAGGCAACGAACACCCAGTGGTTGCGCCTACCAAGCTCATCGAGGTGGCACTGCCGCTTGAGAAGATAGACGAAGCCGCAGCCCGCGAGAAGTCTATCAGACACGGCCATCCTTCCACCTTGCACTTGTGGTGGGCCCGACGTCCCCTTGCTGCCGCGCGTGCTGTGATCTTCGCGCAGATGGTCGATGACCCATCGGCTCATCCCGAGCGCTTTCCCACCGAAGAGGACCAGGCGACAGAGCGCAAGCGGCTTTTCGATCTCATCGAAGAGCTCGTGAAGTGGGAGAATACGAAGAACGAGGAGCTACTTGAGCAGGCACGGCAAGAGATCCGGAAATGCTGGCGATGGACCTGCGAGGCAAACGCCGACCATCCTGAAGCGGAAACCCTTTTCAACCCCGAGAAGCTTCCCGGCTTCCACGACCCGTTCGCCGGCGGCGGAGCCCTCCCGCTGGAGGCGCAGCGGCTCGGACTGGAAGCACACGCGTCCGACCTCAATCCGGTAGCGGTACTCATCAACAAGGCGATGATCGAGATCCCGCCGAAGTTCGCCGGTATGCCGCCGGTCAATCCTGAATCTCGTTCCAAAGATAACGGCGAACTGGTGAAGCGTACTTGGAAAGGAGCTGAGGGGCTCGCGGAGGACATTCGCTACTACGGGAAGTGGATGCGCGACCGGGCAAAGGAGCGCATTGGTCACCTCTATCCGCCGGTGAAAATTACCCCGGAAATGGTCGCCGAACGCCCCGATCTAGCGAAGTACGAGGGGCGGGAGCTCACGGTGATCGCATGGTTGTGGGCACGCACCGTGAAGAGTCCGAACCCGGCGTTTTCTGATGTCGATGTTCCGTTAGTGAGCAACTTCATGCTTTCAACAAAGAAGGGTAAGGAGGCGTACGTTGAGCCGATTGTCGAGGGGAGGTCGTATCAGTTCAAAGTGCGTGTTGGCGCTCCGCCGGACATCGAGGAGGCGAAGAAAGGGACGAAACTGGGGCGCGGGGCGAGCTTCAAATGCGTCATGTCCGGGGTACCGATTGATAGCGATTACATAAAGACTCAAGGGAAAGCAGGACGAATGGGCTCACGTCTCATGGCCATCGTATGCTCCGGCGATAGCTCGCGTTTATATGTCGACCCAATTGAAGCCCACGAACGAATCGCGGATAAAGCTGAACCAAATTGGCGGCCAGATGCTCCCTTGCCAAACGACTCCAGGAACTTTTGGACGCTATCGTATGGACTAACAACGTTCGGAGACCTTTTCACAAGACGCCAGCTGGTATCGCTAGATACGTTTAGTGATCTTGTATCGGACGCTATTACTCAAGCTGGCACGGATGCTGTTCGGACTAGTGTACCTCACGGGCATGAGAACACCGACTCGGAGTCGAGACGAGGCGAAGAATACGGAGAGTCAGTTGGCTTATACCTCACCTTCGCCCTAAGCAAGCAGGCCGATCTCGGGAACAGCCTGTGCCGTTGGGAACCGGTAGCGCAGTGCCCGCGACAGCTTTTCGGGCGTCAGGCGATTCCCATGATATGGGATTTCGCCGAAAGCAATCCGTTGGGCACGAGCTCGGGAGCATGGACCACTGTCGTCGACGGAGTAGAAAAGGCATTTCGGAAAGCGTTTGGCGTTGTACGGAACGGCCCAGTTGGGACGGCGCGTCAGATCGACGCGACCAGTCAGAGTATAACCAAGAACACGATTGTCTCAACGGATCCTCCGTATTACGACAACATCAGTTATGCGGATCTATCGGACTTTTTCTACGTATGGGCCAGGCGGGCACTCCGCGATCGATTTCCAGACTGCTTGTCGACGATTGTTGTACCAAAAGAGGGAGAGTTGATTGCCTCGGTGCATCGTCATGGGACCAAAGAATCTGCTGACTCCTATTTCCTGTCAGGAATGAAAGACGCAATGGCGCAAATTGCCAGCCGCACAAATCATGGTTTTCCGGTTACCATTTACTATGCCTTCAAACAAGCAGAGAAGACTCATGAAGGTATTGCGTCGACCGGGTGGGAGACGTTCTTGGATGGGGTGTTGAGTTCCGGGCTAATGCTAACAGGAACTCTCCCGTTGCGTACCGAGAATAGCAGCCGCATGATTGGGCAGGGGGCGAACGCCTTGGCATCCTCGATCGTCCTAGTTTGCCGCCAGCGCCCGAAGAGCGCGGGCATTACCACTCGCGGCCGCTTCATTCAGGAACTGCAGGACGAATTGGAAAAGGCGGTGGCACAGCTCCAGAAAGCCAACACCCCTCCGGTAGACATGCAGCAGGCCGCTATCGGCCCCGGCATGGCCGTGTTCAGCAAGTACCGGGAGGTCCGTGAAGCAAAGGGCAGGATGAGCGTGCACGATGCCCTCGTTCTCATCAACCAGACATTGGACGAGCTCTTGAATCACGCTGAGAGTGAGCTCGACGGGCATACAAGATGGGCGGTGGCATGGTTCGAGCAGTTCGGCGTGAAGGAAGCCGACTACGGTACGGCCGAGACGATCGCGAATGCCAAGAACGTGTCGGTGGACGGTATGGTGAACGCAGGCTTCCTCTACGCCAGGGCGGGGAAGGTCCGACTCCTGAGACGCGACGAAATGTCTCCCGATTGGCGTCCATCGACCGATACCCGCTTCACGGTGTGGGAAGCGGTACAGCACTTAGTGCGGGTGCTCGCCGATAGCGGAGAGAGTGCCGCAGCGGACATGTACGGCGAGCTCACCGCGGACCAGCGCGAGGGCGTCCGGGATCTCTGCTACCGCCTCTATAACACGTGCGAGCGGCACGGGTGGAACGATGAGGCGCTCGGGTACAACCGACTCATCGCAGCGCTTCCTTCGATCAATCTGAAGTCACAGAGCATCCGCCGCGGTCGTCCGCAAGCACAGACTCTCTTCGAGGAGTAGGAAATGGCTAAGAGCTATCGTGAACGGATCGGTGACCTCCTAGATACGCTACGGACGCCGCTCTCGAATTACGGCATTGACCGGCTCAAGGCGCGATTTCGCGACGACTGGCGCGAAGCGGCCCTCGAATACCTCGGAGACCGGCGAACGCAGAGTGACGATCCCCGCGAGTGGGATATCCAGGCGTGGATCAACTTCTACATCAGCGCTTGGAATGCCCTTTTCTCCGAAGTGCTCGGTCCCGGAGACCGGAGCCGGCTGTTCGAGCTCAAGCACTATCGGAACAAATGGGCACATCAGGAGAGCTTCGACTTCGACAATACCTACCGGGCTCACGACCACGCCCAGCTCCTCCTTGAAGCGATGAACTCCTCAGTTGCCGAGCAAGTTGCCGCGGTAAAGGAGCAGATTCAGCGCGAGAAGTACTCCCAGCCCAACAAGAAAGCGATCGTTCGCATAAAGTCCAATCCCCAGGGCAACCTAAAGCCGTGGCGCAATGTCGCTATCCCCCACGAAGACGTACAGAAGGGGACCTTCTCCGCATCCGAGTTTGCCGCCGATCTCTGGGAAGCCCACAAGGCCGTCCAGGGCGATAGCTCTGCGCGCGCTCCCCGGGAGTATCGCGACGCGAACGAGTTCTTCAGCCGCACCTACATTACCGAAGGGCTCGGCAATCTCTTACGGGCCGCTCTCAAGCGCCTTACCGCAGCGGGCGGAGAGCCCGTTGTCCAACTACAGACGAACTTCGGCGGCGGGAAAACCCATAGTATGCTCGCCCTCTACCACCTCTGTGGAAGCGAGCAGGCTGCGAACCTCCCCGGCGTCGACGCATTCCTCAAGGAAGAAGGCCTTGCCGGGCCGAGCGGCGTCCGCCGCGTGGTAATCGTGGGGAATAAGATGCAGCCGGGAGCCATCGACGAAAAGCCCGACGGTACCGAGGTGCGGACGCTTTGGGGCGAGATTGCGTGGCAGCTTGGAGGCAAGGACGGCTACGACATAGTGCGAACTGCCGACGAACAAGCTACCAGTCCCGGCGATAGCCTCACGGAGCTTCTCAAACAGTTTGCGCCGGCTGTGATTCTCATAGACGAGTGGGTGGCGTATGCGCGGCAGCTCTACAACCGCTACGATCTCAAGGAGTGCGGCAGTTTCGACACCCAGATGACCTTCGCCCAGACCTTAACCGAAGCGGCGAAGATTGTTCCGGGCGTGGTGCTCGTGGTGAGCCTTCCCGCTTCAAAGACTGAGACGGGAAGCCAAGCGGGCCAGGAGACGCTCGAGCGCCTTGCGGGAGTAGTCGGGAGAATCGAAAGCACGTGGCAGCCTGCTACGCGGGACGAAGCGTACGAAATCGTACGGAGGCGGCTTTTTGAGACGTCGCTTGATACCGTGGCGCGTGGCGGCACGGTGCGCGCAATGGTGGAGATGTACCGCAAGAACCCAAGCCACTTCCCCGCCTATGTTCGCGAACAGGACTATCAGCGGCGCCTCGAGAACACCTATCCGATCCATCCCGAGCTCTTTGACGACCTCTACCGCACGTGGTCCACAATCCCCGGCTTCCAACAGACTCGCGGGGTACTCCGCCTTATGGCTGCAGTCATCCACTCGCTCTGGGATAACGGCGATACGGGGCTCATGATTATGCCCGGGCTCGTGCCGCTTGATGATCCCCGGGTTCGAAGCGAGTTTACGAAGTTTCTCGGTACGGGCTGGAACAACATTATTGAAGCTGAGATCGACGGGCAGGGGAGCCTTGCAGCACAGATCGACCGGGAGAACGCGAACCTGGGCGCTCTTGGCGCCGCGCGGCGTGCGGCGCGCACCCTCTTTCTCGCCACAAGTCCCCTTCAGAGCGCCAATCAGCCCGGCATAAACGAGAACCAGCTTAAGCTCGGTTGTAGCCAGCCGGGAGAGAAGCCGGCTATCTTTGGCGACGCGGCGAGCTACCTCGGCGCGCGAAGTGCCCACCTCTATAACGAGGGCGGGAACATGCGCTACAGCGAGCAGCCCACGCTCCGCCGTCTTGCCGAGGACCGGAAAGCCCAGCTCGACGAGGCAGAGCTCATCGAAGCGCTCGAAGCAGTTCTCAGAAAGCCTCCCCACAACGATAAGGGAGATTTCGCCCGGCTTCACATCGCCCCTCACTCGCCCGCCGACGTGAACGATAGCGAAAGTGTGGCGCTTGTGGTAATTCCACCCTCGGAAACGTATACAAACGGCGGCGAGGAAGCGCCGGCGCTTACCTTCGCCAATCAGGTACTGGACTCTCGGGGAGCCGCTCCGCGCATCTACAAAAACACCGTGGTCTTTGCCGCAGCGGATTCCGCCCGCGCCGAAGAGCTTCTTGAAGCGGTGGGCTGGTGGAGCGCGTGGAGCGGCATCGTAAAGCACATCCACGAGTCGCACCCCTCGATGGCAAACGTCACGCAGAATCAGCGACATGCGGCGGAGACCGATCTCGAGAACGCGCGCAAGCTTGTCGATGCTCGCATTCCCGAAACCTACCAGTGGCTTCTCCTTCCCACCCAGAAGAGCCCACAAGAGCCGTTGCGCATCGCCGCCCACCGCATGAGAGGCGACCGCCCGGTCGCCGTAAAAGCCGCCCACTTCCTTACCGGCAAACAGTGGCTCATGGCCCAGATGGACGGACCGGCACTCCGCCTCGAGATCGATCAGATCCCCCTTTGGAAAGACGGGGCTGTTGCGGTCGACGCGCTCTGCGAGTACTTCGCCCGCTACCCCTACCTTCCGCGCGTAGCCTCATCCGATACGACTATCGAAGCCGTACGCGACGGAGTCTCATCGCTCACCTGGAGCCAGACCTTCGCGTGGGCACGCGCCTACGACGAAAGCGCCGGCCGCTATGTGGAGCTCACTGCGGGCGCGCAAATCTCCGCTTCAGTTATCCGGCAGGGCCTTCTTGTGCATCCGGACGTCGCCGAGAACCAGTTCAACAAAGACGCCGAGAAGGCGGAGGAGGCGCGCGAAGGAGCCGCGGCCGAAACCGGAAGCGAGGAGGGAGCTGGGACCGGGGCTCGCTCAGATGGCGCTGGACGACGGCCCGAGGGAGGTGGTACTGAGCCAAGTCCGGGCCACCCCACCCCCGAGCGCGAACACCCCAAGCGCCGATTCTTTGCAAGCGTGGCGCTTGATCCGGCGAAACCTGCAACCCAGATGGGAACCATCCTCGAAGAAGTACTTGCCCATCTCAGCGGAAGCGGAGCTCAGGTGAAACTTACCTTGGATATCGAGGCAACGCATCCCGAAGGCTTCCCCGAGCAAACCCAGCGCATTGTCCGCGAGAATGCTTCCGCCTTGCGCTTCGACCAAGGGGAGTTTGAGGAGGAGTAGGGGGGTGGACGAGGCCGGTAGGAAGCGCTTCCGTACCGGTGTTCTGAGCATGATGCAGGGAGCGGATCAACCCGAGCAGTTGTCACCCATAGCGCGCCACGGCGCCAACGGGAGATAGGAGAAACGAGGAGCCATGAACCACTATCTCAATCTGTTTTCACCATCGACCGCACAGGCATTCGCAGACCACGGGAAGACGGTATCCGGCTTCACGAAAAACCAGTCCGCGACGGCTCAGAGGCTGAGGCCGGGAGATAAGTTTGTTTGCTATGTCACAAAGATCTCCCGCTGGATAGGGGTTCTGGGAAACCGTTGAGGGGCAGGGCCCTCTGTGCCGGGCGGCGCGCCGGACTCTGCGCCTGTCACAGCATTCGAGACGGACGGACGGCCGGTTGGGAATACTCAGGGCCTTTGGAGGGGCGGCCGGCGAGTCGGTTTGCGGAAGTGGAGGATCGGGATTGGAGTGGTGCTCGTGTGTGTGCGCAGACGAGCCTGGCACTTCTTGATTGCGCACGATTCGCATGGGCGGTATTATGACCAAGTAGAGGAGGCGGGAATGACGGCCGAGATCGCCGTGCTCAACCAGTCAGGCGTCGCGATTGCCGCCGACAGTGCGGTGACAATTGAGATCAATGGCGAATACAAGGTCTTCCAGTTGGCCAACAAAGTCTTCACGCTATCCAAGTACGAACCTGTCGGTGTGATGATATTCGATTCCTCGACATTTATGGGCATCGACTGGGAAACAATAATAAAGCTTTACCGCAATCGTCTCGCTTCGGGCTCTTCTCCACACCTCCGTGATTATGCTGCGGACTTCTTGTCGTATCTGACGGAGGCGACCGACTTGTTCGAGCCTGTGAGGCAGGAAGACGAGTTTCGAGCCCGCCTACGTCGGTTGTTCCGTTCAATTCGCAAGGAATTCATGGACGCTGCCAACAGTGCCATTGAGGAAAACGGTAAGATTGATGATGCCGAGGCTAAGGAGCTCCTTCGTTCTGCTGTGGCGAGTAAGCATCAAGAGTTTCGAAGCGCGGAGCGTATAACACACCCAGATGGCACAGCGTTAGGACCAGAGGAGGTGGCATCAGTAACAACGCAATGCAAAGGGATTATCGCGGAGGTAAGACACGAAGTCTTCGAAGACGCTCCAATAGACTCAGCTATCTCAAAGAAGCTCAACGAACTTGGAGTCCTTTTTGCCACACGCAAACTGATGATGAACCCCGCTTCCGGAATCGTGTTTGCCGGATACGGTCGGCAGGATGTCTTCCCCAATGTTTACTCCTACTACGTGGAGATGACGATAGGATCTCTGTTGAAGCACGACCCGACACATAAGCTGTGCATCGACAAAGGCCAGGTTGCCGGAATAATACCCTTCGCCCAGTCGGAAATGGTGTTCTCCTTCATGGAAGGAGTCGACCCGTTCTACCAGAAGGTGATTGAAAAGGAGTTGTCAAAACGCTTTGACACTTATGCAGAAGCCGTTGCTCAGGAGCTATTCGACGATGAGACACAACGGCGATTTGTGGTAGATAAGCTCGAGCGGGCCAATCGGAAACTCGTCTCAGAGTTCAGAAGCGATCTGGAAAGGTACCGGAAGTCAGAATATGCTATGCCAGTGACGAGGATGGTCGCATCCTTGCCTAAGGTAGAACTCGCCACGATGGCTGAAACCCTTGTGAACTTAAGATCGTTCAAGCGTCATGTGTCGACAGAAGCAGAAACAGTTGGCGGTCCAATCGACGTCGCTTTGATATCACGGGGCGACGGTTTTGTTTGGATCAAGCGGAAGCACTATTTTGATCCAGGTAAGAATCACCATTTCTTCGCGAACTATTACCGGGAGGTTTACAATGGCTAACCCGAGACACGCGAATGACGTAATGCGGTCCATAGGCGAATTGAAGGAAAGGTATTTCCCGAAACTGCGGAAGGAAGAGCAGGGGAAGGGAACAGTTGACTTCGACTATCAGAAGGAAGTAAGAAAGCTGATTCACCGTCACTTGACGGATGAGAGTACGCGGAGCAAGAATCAGTAAGCGTCCGGGGAGCCCCACCGCCATCTCTCTACGCTCTGGGTGAGCGACGAGTAACCGTCACATCCAATTGTCCGGCGCGGCTACCTATGGTACCTTTTGAACATGGACCGATTGACAATAAACGCCTGCTATGATGAAGAGGCGAGTGTATGGGTCGCAACGAATGACGCCCTCGGTGTCGCAACTGAAGCTGAGTCTCTTGATGTGCTCGAGTATAAGCTTCGTGAGATGCTTCCGGAGCTTGTCGAATTGAACGGGATCGATTGCCCCCGTCCAGTTCAATTCACACTCGTTTCCGAGAAATCTTCCGTTGCTTTCGCATAATGTCCTCCAACCTTACGCCTGAGCTTAAGAAGCAACTCCGCGCAGCTGGATGTACGTTCGTACGCGCCGGAAAGGGTGACCACGAGATATGGTTTTCGCCGTTGACCCAACGCCATTTCCCGGTCGACCAGAGAATCAAGTCACGTCACACCGCCAATGCAGTGCTCCGGCAGGCGGGATTGGAGAAACGGTTTTAGTGCTTGAATGTTTACCTGTACTGGTACTCTCAAGGCATCCCGATCGTAGGGGGAAGCCCCGCAGAGCGTGGTCCCCGCCGCGCCGCGCGGTGGGGACGCGCCCGTCCTTCAAAACGAGAGAACGCTCGGCCGGCTCCCGCACTCGCGGGCTTCGCAGCGGCCGCCGAATGATCGATTTGCGGGATCGGCGAACCGGGCTTAGAGTGGATGATGTGGTCCGTGTTACGTAGGAGGGCCGGAGGCGAGTGCCAGGGGATGACCCGACCGATGTAGGCCGGTCAGCATATCGACGAGGGCGTGGACTGCTGATCGCGGCAGCTGCCGATCGTACAGCAGGTTGGGAGCGACGATGCCTTGGATGGCCGAGGCGTTGTCGGGCTGGGATGTGCGGGACGCAGCGGTTCGCGGGGAACGTATAGCTATTGTTCCTACTACCATGAACGGGACGATTGCGGATTGGTCCGTGTTCGACGGCCGGCTTGGTCCGGCTCCGATCTCTGCAACTCATGCAGAGGAGCAAGACTGGACGGTAGTGGACGCGGTCATCTCAGCATATAAACGGGTTGTCGAGGTTCGTTACGGCCAACTGGATCGCCTGCTGGGGCGATGGGACGCCGTCCTTGAGCCATTCGGCGGTGACTCGACTCATCGTGATTGGCGACGTTTTCGTCCATTGCGCTTGTCACGCGAAGAGGACTGGTCCGACTGGCTTGCGTTTCTCATAGAGAGCTCCACCTCAGGTCTCCTTGCCCACGGTTTGGT
>Ga0207421_10002642_pt1 | contig 22100 bp, 20 predicted proteins | sample SodLakKL_010_SED_4_FD_187542 | JGI IMG/M metagenome (GOLD analysis project Ga0207421, IMG submission 187542) | Alkaline sediment microbial communities from Lake Tanatar, Kulunda Steppe, Russia - 8KL_010_SED (SPAdes) (version 2) | ecosystem: Environmental > Aquatic > Non-marine Saline and...
CGTCGTGCGGTGAGTTGCCCTCGAACAGCAGGCGGTCCTCCCGAATACCGGCGGCACCCATCCGCTCCACGATATGCTGCACGAACGTTTCGGTGTCATACTGCTTGCTCTTCAGGAACAGGCGGCTCTCCGGCACGCGCCGGAGCAGTTCCGCCCATTTCTCGAGCAGAGCAACATTGATCTTGGTCGGGTTGTTGAAGCATCCAAACGTGACATATCCTTTCTCTTTTGCCGGAAGCGGGCCCGTTTCTGGGGCATAGTCCGGCGGCAGGAAACAGATATAGTCATCGGGAAGCCGCACCAGCTTTTCGGTGTAGAAAGGCTCTTCGCCTTCGGGCGACTCGTACCGGTCGGTGATCAGATAGTCCATGGCCTGCAGGCCGCTGGTGTTGAACAGACCGCCTACCCACTTGACGATCACCGGTGCGGGCTCCAGAACCACCGTACCAAGCCGGTTGAGCGCCGCATGGCCGGACAGTTCCACAAGGATATCCACCTTATCCTCCCGGATCATCCCGGCAACCACCTCGTCACTGTACCCGACAATGGACTTCCAGTTTTCCGACACCGCATGGATGCGCCCGGTCAACTTGTCGCTTATATTGTTGTTGGAATAGCAGTAGATCTCGAACCGGTCCTTTGGCAGGTTCTCGAGCGCCAGCGTGATCATCCATCCGACCGGATGGCGGAAAAAACTGCCGGAGAGGAGACCGATGCGCAACGTGCGTTCGGGGTCCCTGTCGGCCGGTACGGGCCGGGCCGGGCGCTCTCGGGGTGAGAAATGGCGGTCCCATTCCTTGTGGGCCTCGTAAATCTCCTCACGGGTGCGCTCGGGGTTGTAGTGGAGTCCCATCAGGTAGTTGGACAAGGACTCCACGAGGTTCGGCTGATTCCGGAACGCTTTGAGATAGTTGTGCTCCGATTCGTTGAACCGTCCCGTTTCCTGCAGCGTGAGGGCATAGTTCACACGCGCTGATCCGGCCCTCGGGTAGTCGGACAAAATATCCTCCTGCAGGGAAATAGCTTCCTTGTACTTCCCTTCCAACCGGTATGTTTCGGCCAGCGTCAACCGGGCTTCCGGCAGCTTCGGTTTTTTTTGCAGCAGGGTCTCAAGACAGTCCGCGGCCATATCGAATTTCCTTGCTTTCTGATGGAGCATCGCCTTCTCAATAACCGCCTGGTCATACTCCGGATCCATCTTCAATACGATGTCGTACAGTTCGATCGCCTTGTCGAAATTGCCCTGGTCCCCATAGATCTGTGCAATCCGGAATGCCACTCCCGCGCTTTTAGGATCGAGCTGATTGGCTTTCTGGAAGCAGGACAGGGCCTCCTGCAGTTTCGCCTGGGCACGGTAGACCGACCCGAGGTTGAGCCAGGCCTTGAAGAAATCGGGACGGCTCTTCAATGCCACCTGTGCATGTTTTTCAGCCGATAAATAGTTTCCCAGTTCCAGTTCCGCCACCGACAGCAGGTGATACGTTTCGGGCACGTCCGACCCCTTCCCGAGTGCCTTTTGGAGGCAGGGAACGGCGTCCCGATACTGTTTTTTCTGCATGAGCGCCACCGCCAGGAAGTGAAACACCGGCCATGGGGCGTTTTTCTTTTGAGACAGGGGTTTCAAAAGCTTGAACGCCTTGTTCGGGTTGGGTTTATCGGAGTTCAGGATGGCAATGGCCTGCTGCAGCTGAAGCTTCATCGGTACATCGGTTTTATTGGGGACGGGAGTGCGGATACCTGTGGGTTATCCCGGTAACCGCCGGGCACCCGCCGGGACTGTGATTGTCCCCGACTCATGCAAAGAATATGCCACACTATCGGAGTGAGCCTCTGGCACGGTAATTGCTTTAATCATAACCATGCATCGGAGCCGCGAGAACCCGTTGCCGGGAATACGGCCCTGTGCATCTCTGATAATTCGCATCCAGGCATTAGAATCTTTTAATCCTGTTAAGTTTTACCCCGTTTTTTCCGATAACAAGGGTGACACGAGCACCTTAAAACAAAAAGCCATGCGTGATCCACAACTTCAATATCAGCGTCAGTCGGTGATGAACGCCTCACCGGTCAAACTGGTCGTCAAACTGTACGATCTGGCCATCCAGGCCACCTGGCGCGAGGATGACAACAAAGTCAGGGAAATTCTTTCCACTCTGATTAAGGGCCTCAACTTTGACCATGAACCGGCCGAACAGCTCTACAACATCTACCGTTACTGTCAGGACATTTCCCGTGAGGGACGGTTTGAGGAGATCCGGGAAGTCCTGGAGCCGATCCGTGAGGCGTGGGAGAATTCGGCCACCGAGGCGATCGTCCGCAATGCCAACGGATCCACCACCGGCTGAAACCCTGAAATGATGCGTGCCACATAACGCGGCAATCATGTGCAGGCAGAAGTCATAAGCAATGCTGCCATCAAAGCACTACTTGATTGCCACGGAAACCCAAACCTGAACGACCATGGCTTCCATAGGAAATATTTTCCAGCAGAACAACCCGTACGAAAAGTTCGTCCAGCAGCTCGTGCAGCTGGAGAGCCGGACCAAACTCCAGTTCAAGCAGCAGCAGAGCGTCCACCGCGAGCGGAAGACCGCCCTGGGCGAGGTCAGTTCGGCCATTTCGAAGTTCAACAGCAAGCTGGACGAGCTGAACCAGGCCGACAACAAGGCCTTCAGTCCGCTCAATACCTCTACGACAAACGACCAGGTGGTGCGGATCCATTCGGCCGATGGAATAACGCGGCCATCGGTATTCAACATAACCATCGACCGGCTGGCTTCGCGCGATACGGCCCTGTCGTCCGTGATGCAGGGTGAGGCGTTCGATCTGGCTGCCGAGGGGGGCGGACAGGTGACCCTGGCCATCGGCGAGAAGACCGAAACCCTCACCATCGCCACGCAGAAAGAGGACGAAGAGGGCAACATGGTTGCCATGAACAACCGAGAGGTCCTGGAAGCATTCGCCGCCCAGGTTGCGGAGCATTTCGGGGATGAAGCCCAGGCAAATGTCTTCCGCGTGAACAGTGAGCAGGTGCAGCTTTCCATACAGAGCCTTGAAACCGGCAGTGAGCACCGCCTGGAGTTCAGCGGGGCCACCGGTGCGCTCGCGGCCATCATCAACGGCAGCGGTGAGACGGGCGGGATGACCCGCCTTGTGCCTCAGGAAGAGCTGGATTCCCGGTTCACGATTGACGGCGTCACTTTTGAGCGGGGAAGCAACATGATCGATGACGCGATCAATGGACTGAATTTCGAATTGATGCGGCCCACGGAACATTCCGAGCAGATGTCAGCGCAGCGGGATCTTGAAAAGGCGCGGGAAAACGTCAACGGGTTCATATCGGCATTCAACGAGATGAACAAGACCATCCGGGACCGCACGTTCATCGATGGCGAGAACAACCGTCGCGGTGCACTGCAGAACATGCGTTCGGTGCGCAACCTGACCATCAATTTACGTCAGACCGGCATTCAGGCAATGGAGGGGGCCGAAGAGGGGCAGCTCGCGAGGCTGTCGGAAATGGGTATCGGGTTTGAAAAAGACGGCACCATGAAGGTTGAGGATGCGGCCCTGCTGAACGAGGTGCTGGGAACACGTCCGGACGAGGTAGCCCTGTTTTTCTCCAGTGAGGATTCCCCCATTGCCCGCATGAAAGAGCAGACGGAGTCGTACACCCGGGCGAATACCGGTATCATCGCCTCCATGGAGTCGGGCATCGACCAGCAGATCGATCGCCTGGACAACCGGATCGCGGCCCAGGATCGATACCTGGAGAAGTATGAGCAGCGGCAGCGTGAGGAGTTCAACCGGCTGCAGATGATCCTTGACCAGGGCCAGGATCAGTTCAACCAGATCATGAACTTCCAGAGTCGACTTGGAATGCGCTGGTAAGCGGAGGCATCATGACAGCGATAACAACCAAAATGGACCTGATCAATGAGATAAGCCGGGATATCCTGGCTTATCTGGAACGTGAGGACAGTGATCTGGGGGCCGTCGTGACCCTGCTTAACAAAAGAATGGAGGTCATCAAAATGGTCGATGACCTGTTGTCGGATCATGACTTGCCCGGCATGACGGCAGACGAGGAGCGGCTATTGCTCGGCCGGTTTGAACGGTTCCGGTCGTTGCATGAAAAAACAGAACCGCTGCTGGCGCAACGGATGGAATCACAGAAGGAGCATATCGGTGGTGCCACGCAGATCAGAAAAGCCGAAGAAAAATATCAATTTTCAGGAGAACCGGATATTTCTTATTTTTCCAACGCAAAATCAGCCATACGCTAATGGATATCAAGAAACTGACCACACAGATAAACGGAACGCATCCCACCAAAAGAGGAGGACCAACGGCTGGTGCAACCCCGGTGAGCGGCAAAGGAGAGAAGGAAGAGGACAAGCTTTCCCTGAGCAGCTACTCATTCCGACAGAATGAGCTGCTGTTTGCAAAATCCGAATACAACAAGCAAACTCAGACATCTTTTGAGAAATTGAGAGAGATGAAGTCACGGGTGGATGAATATATGGCCGCGGCCAACATTTCCGAAGAAAAGGCAGCAGAAACGGAAATCGGGAAAATGCTGAACGATCCGCTTGTCTGGGAAAAAATCGCCCGCAAGATTTCGGACTCCTGATGCAACACCCTGGCACCTGTAAATTTTTAATTATTTTAGCTTTGTATCCTTTTTTTTGATATCCTGTCAGCCGGTGTGTTGAATCTTATTCATATTTATTCATTGGTTCATGAGTGGCCGTATAGTTATTGTCGACGATGACAAGTTATTAATAGATTTCATGGAAGAGCACCTTTCCATGAACAAATACGAGGTTTCCACATTTGAATCCCCTGTCAAAGCCCTTTCATTTATCCGGGAAAAAAAACCTGACCTTGTTATCAGTGATGTGAAGATGAACGAGATGAGCGGGGATGAGGTCCTTGCCCAAATCTGTGAGCATCAGCCTGATACAGGTGTGATCCTGATGACCGGGTTCGGCAACATCAACCACTCGGTCAATGCCATCCGCAGGGGCGCGTATGATTACATCACAAAGCCGTTCACCTCGCGCGAGATCCTCTTTCGCGTAAGCCGTTTTTTCGAAAACAGGGAAAAAGACCAGGAATTCCGCGCTGTCCGCAACGGCGACAAGCTGCGCACCAAGGCGGCACCGGCGCTGGAGGTTCCGGTCATCAACGCACAGGTCAAAGAGAAGGCGGTTTCAGGGAAAAAAGTCAGGATGGTGGGCGAAAACAAACGCATCCGGAAACTGATCGCACTGCTGCCCCGAATCGCCCGCAACTCCGCACCCGTGCTCATCCAGGGTGAGAGCGGAACCGGGAAAGAGGTGTATGCCCACCTGGTCCAGCAGGAGAGTGACAGGGCCAATGAACCGTATGTCAAGATAAACTGTGCCAACCTGCCATCCGAGCTGGTGGAAAGTACGCTTTTCGGGCATGTGAAAGGGGCGTTTACCGGGGCCATCACGGACCGGAGGGGGGCATTTGACGAGGCGGACGGGGGCACGCTGCTGCTCGACGAGATTACGGAAATCGATATCAACATCCAGGCAAAGCTGCTGCGTGTGTTGCAGGAGAAGGAGTTCCAGCGTGTCGGCAGCCAGAAGCCCGTCAATGTGGATGTCCGCATCATCTCAACCTCGAACCTGAACATCAAAGAGGCCATCAGGAAAAACGCGTTCCGTGAGGATCTCTATTACCGTCTGAATGTATTCCCCGTGGTCATCCCCCCTTTGCGGGACCGCCGGGAAGACATCCCGCTGCTCACCCAGTATCTGATCGACCGCTACACCGAACAGTACGGCCTGCCCGCCAAGAAACCGACTGGCGGCCTTATCGATTTTCTCATGGAGCAGGATTGGAAGGGCAATGTGCGGGAGCTGGACAACAAGATCCACCGGGGTGTGATCCTGGCTCACGAGAATCCGGAGATCACGATCGATGATGTGGAGGATCAGCTGTTCTCGCAAGCCGCTGAGGACCTGAAGACAGAGGCATTGTCCGATGTACCGCTAATGCCCCTGGAGGAGATGGAACTGATGCTGATCAAAAAAGCACTGGAACGCACACAGGGGAACCAGAAAAAAGCGGCCAGCCTTCTGGGCATATCAGACCGTACGATCCGCAACAAGCTTAAGAACAACGGCTGGAATCCGGAACCGTCGCAGAGCTGATCCTGCTGCTCCCATCCTGATGCTCTCAACCGGCAACGGCTTTTCTTTTCCATCCGGCACGTATGCATGTCAGAAGGGACCGGGCTTTTTCGATATCCTTGCTTTTGGATAGTGCCACGACCCAGCGCCTCTTGTAGACTTCGTTTTCCGGCTTCTGTTGCATCATCCGCTCATAGTAGCCGGACGCAAAATCGTACCAGCCGTTTTCCATGAAATGTCCAAGGTAGTCGAAGACCGCTGATTCCCAGTACTCATCCATGGTGCCGGAATCGGGATCCCCGAACAGCTCCTGGAAGCAGTCCATGGAGAGTTCGTACTCGTTTTCTTCCAGCGCCAGCAGCAGCAGCCGCTCCGTCAGATCGTGAGGGGCGCCACCCTTCAGCAGCTCATTCAGGTGCCGGTAATGCCGGAAGGAATCATTCCGTTTGCCGGCCCGGAAAGCCATATCGCCCATCAGCGACAACAACTCCTGCTCCGGGAGCGACTTGTCAAAACTTGCCTCCGAACGCCGTCCATGCACATGGAAACAGGCCTCAAGTATCTCGTGCGCCTCCGTCCAGCGTTTTGCAAGCTGATGTATGCGGAACAGTATGAGATAGGGAAGCTGCTGGGACGGCTGCAGGCGGATCGACTCCTCTGCCAGTTCCACGGCGCGTGTCCACTTGTACTGTTCGGCCTTGCAGCTGGCCAGGCCGTTAACGGCAGCCACCTTGTCAAAAAGCAGAACGCTGGTGGATTGGATCACCCTTCGGAACTGGGCGGCGGCGTGGACATATCTGCCTGCCTCAAAATGGCGTATTCCGGTCACCAGGTGCAACTGTGCGGCGGGGTAACGCGTGGAGAGCTCCTTATCAACAACGATATTTCCGAACGGATCGCTGCCTCTCATGATGGATACCGGACATTCTGCAAGCTGTCCACCGTTGAGCCCGCCGTTCGCCATGATATAGCGGGTGGCGTCAGGGAGGTCCATTCCTTCAAAAGGATGTTTCGCAGTCGCCGGGACCAGCCGTACCTGGTAGCAATGCCTTTCAAGGCCGCCTTCTGGCCATTGGATCCTAGCCGGGGCCCACATTTCCCCGGAATGTCCGGCAATGGCAGCCAGCTCTTGCAGGTCCACCGTTTCATCATCCAGCAGAAAAAGTGCCCGGTCGGACGTAACATGCATCAGCATATGATTCCATATCCCGGCCACCGAGTCATCCGCACCGTAATGGTACCAGTTCACCTTTCCCCGAAGCGATTCGGGACAGGCATACGAGGCTGCGATGTGTACTTTGCGGAACACACCGATCCATTTGATAAGTCGCCGGGGTTCCGGGACCGCCTTTCGCGAAAGATGGATTACAGGTTCGATACCGTCGATACGGTCAATAACCTCAATGCGATCATTACCGTCAGCAAGGTCCATTCGGTCATTACCGGCAATGCCGTCGATATGGTCATTACCGTCAGCACGGTCATTACCACCGGCTTCATCCCCGGATGTATTCACTTGCTGCGGCCGGTTGGTACCGTTCCGGTGGATCGTATGGCTTTCACTCATAATGTGTAACGTTCTCTGGTGGTCGTTTCAGCCGGGTCCCCGACAAGCCCGCCTGTTTTTTACAGATAGTCCAGCAGTGTATTATGGATCATCTGGGTGTGCACCGCCATGGCGGATTCGAATGCGATCTGGGTCCGCTGCATGTCCGAAAACGCTTTGGCGAAATCCGTATCCACCAGTTCGCTTACGTTGGACTTCAGGACGATATTCGTCGATTCGTACTGTTCGTTCATGAACTCGAGCCGGTTGATGTTGTTGCCCAGGCGCGAGGCCAGGATGGCGGTGTGGTCGATGGTCTCCGTGATGTCGCCCATCATCTGGTTCAGTGCGCCCGTGTCATTGTCCCGCAGGGCCTGTTCAATATTGCCGATTACGGCAAACAGATCCCCGGCAGCCGTGTCCCGCAATTCGGTGGCCGTGATGCTGATATCGACAAACATCTGGTCGCCGGCCTGGATGCGCGGTGCGGTGGCGTTGCTGTTGTTGGTAACGCCGCCGGGTGCCGCCTCGTCAAAGGTGAGGGGCTCGGCGGCTGAATTGGTACCCCCGAACAGGTAGCGGTCGCCGTAGGAGCTGTTGAGGGTCATGACGATGGTGTCACGTATGCCGGCGATTTCCTGGGCCATGGATTCCCGCACCTTATCACGCGAGGTATCGGTGGCCCCGTGAGTGAGGATGCGCTTGACCTCTATCAGGCTGTCGATGGTCTCGTCGAGGGCTTCCTGGGCCAGCCGGCCCTGCCGAAGTCCGCTGCTGATGTTGTTCTGATACTGCTCCTGTTTGCGGATATTTTCCTCCAGGATGCGGCTGCGCTGGAACGAAATCGGATCCTGGGACGGTATGCGGACCCGTTTTCCGCTGGAAAGGTCTGACTGGATGCCGGCCATCTGGCTGCGGTTCTTGTTGATATCCCGCATGAAATCGTCGAAAATGATCTTTTGTGTAATGCGCATGGATTACCTCACAAGACTGATAAGTGTATCGTACATTTGCTGGGCCGAGGCCATTACGCGTGCCGCGCCCTGGTAGGCGTTCTGGTACTGGATGAGCAGGCTCAGCTCCTCGTCTACGTTGACCCCGGCTTCACGTTCCTGCTGCACCTCGAGCATCCGTATCTCCGACTCGCGGGCTTCCGAGGCGAGGCGGAGCTGTGACAGGTTGGCGCCGGGACTGCTGATCAGGTCCACGGCATAATCCACCGGCTTGCGCCCGTTCATGAAGGAATCGTTCCTCAGGTTGGCGATGGCCGAAGCAACCTTACCGTTACCGGCCTCCCCTGCCACCGATGATGCCGCTATATGCTCATGATTGTCCAGTATCTCCTGGTTGACGCGGATATCATGGGCCGTGGTGAAAGCCGGATCGAAGAAATCCCTGGACTCACCATCAGCCAGGCCGAAACCGGCGCGGTGCAGCGCGTTGAATTCGCTGACCATGGTTTCGGCTATCAGGTTAATCCGCGCTCTCATGTCCGGTATCTCCTGCTCGTAGACGTCTATGGCCGCGGACAGTTTGCCGCCTTCCGGTGCAACCCGGGTTCCGTTTTCAAGTCGGAGGTCAAATGACCTGGCGACGTCGTCGTTATGCGGGATGATTTTCCGGTAGGAATCCTGATGCAGGACCTGTACCCCGCCGATGCGAACCTCGAGTCCGCCGTTTTTCGACGTCATGGTCTCAAAGTCGACCAGCTCTGCCAGCTCCTCCAGTTTCTGGACCTGGATGTCCAGACTGGCATGGTCCGGGCGGGACATGGCATCCGACACCGTGATCGACTTGTTCAGCGAAGCCAGATCCGACAGGAGCTCATTGATCTTGTCGGTCGTGTTTACGACGGATTGCCGGGTGACATCGCTGACGCGATCCATGCTACGGTGCATATCCCCCATTTTCTCTGCCAGTTGGATGGCTTCACCCACCAGGTTGTTACGGACGCTGAAATCCTGGGGGTCGTTGGACAGTTCCGAGAAAGAGTCGAACAGTCTGCCGATATGGACGTCCAGGTCACCGCCGGAATCCGATGCCACAGCGGTTTCCAGCTGTTCGAAAAGCTTGATTTTTTCCTGCATGTAGCCCATTTCCTGCCTTTTCTGGCCCAGCTGGATATCGATCAGGTCGTTGCGGAGCCGGGTGATCGAGGTGATGTTCACTCCCAGTCCGGCGTGCAGACCGCGCCATTGCTGCCCGATGGGCTCCTTATCGACGCGCTGCCGGCTGTAACCCGGCGTATTGGCGTTGATGACGTTGTTGGCGGTCACGGAAAGGGACCGTTCCGCACTTTGCAACCCGCTTTTAGAAATCTCGAATAGCGTTCTCATAGGTAGCTTATCCTTCCTGGTTTACGGCCATTCCGGACATCACGCCCGTTTTTTCTCCGTTATGGCGGTAGTGGGTGTGTTTGGCGTTCTGGAGTCCGTAAAACGACCTCATCATGGTCACATTCTGGGTCTGGGCGAATTCCAGCAACTCGACCAGCTGGCTGTGCTTAAGCTGCAAGCGGTCAACCGTCCCGGATATCACCATCTTGCAGGCATCGAACTGCCGCTCCAGCCGGGGATGCAGGGCTGTCAGTGTTTCGAAGGAGATCCCCAGCCGGTCCTGCTCCGGTGCGGGGATACAGGACGCGAGCGCTTTGATCACCCCCTGCTCCGCGAGGTGAAACCGCTGCTGGGCGTTCACTATCTGCTCTGTGCACTGAACCAGCGCAAGCGCATCCGAGGAAATGACCGCTTTTATCTGGTCTTCCATGGCAGCCATCAGGCCACTGCCCGCCACCTGCACCTCGTTTACCTGCATGGAGAGGGCCTGGATGGCATCGTTGCTTGAAATCACTTGTTCGTCGGTCTCATAATCGGGCATATGACTGATCCTGTTTTAAAAATGTGTGGTTATACGTTATTTCTTACAATCCGTTTGGGTCGGACAGGCTTCTGCCCTTAACCGGAACGGGCCCTGTCTGCTGTCCGGGTCCGTCGTCAAGGTCCATGGGACCATTCATCGTGTTTCCGCGAACCGGGTTATCGGGGACATCCTGCTGCCTGCTCCAGTGCTGAGAGACCAAATCGGCCAGACCGAGTTGCCGCTGTGAAGCCAGTTTGCCGGCAAGGGCATCCGTGATGAACTCGCGGTACAGACTGTTTGCCTGCCCCATTCCAGTATGGTTATCGGCCATCTGAAAAGAATTTTTAGTCATTTCCCGAACTAGTTGACGGGCGAACAGCTCCTCGAATTTTTCAGCGGTCTCCTCGCGGCGGATCTTCTCCATGCGGTCCCCGGATGGAACCGTGTTCTGCAGGCTTACAAAATTATCTGTATTCATGGCAGGATGGCGTTCCGGATTTGCGGTGATGTATCGAGTTCGAGTTTCAATGGTGTTCCGGATTTGCGGTGATGTTCCGGGTGAGCGTTGCGATTATGTTCCTGGTGGATGCGGTATTTACATTACGATGAGTTTGCCCCTCAGTGAACCGGCCCTGTCCAGCGCCTGGAAGATGGAAATGATGTCGCGCGGACTCAGTCCCAGGGCGTTGAGCGAGGCCGAGAACTGCTCGACCGTCGTTTCCGGCTCAAGCACCAGCGTCTGCGCCGCCTGTTCGCTGATCCCGACTTCCGGGATTTCACCGATGATCGTCTCCCCGGCAGTGAAGGGCAGCGGCTGCACCACGAAGGGGCGCACCTGGGTGCGGACCTGGATGTTGCCATGGGCGATCATCACTTCGTCAATGATCACGTTGCCACCGGCCACGATGGTGCCTGTGCGTTCATTGATCACCACACGTGCCGGGGTATCCACCGTGATCTGCTGTTCCAGGACCAGACTGGTGAATATGTTCATGTTGCCGGTATCGCCGCGAAAGGCATCCGGCCAGTCCACATAGACGAGTCCGGGATGCCGGATCCGGGCCAGATCCTGTTCAAAGGTCTGGTTGATCTGCTCGACGATCCTTCTTGCGTTGGTGTGGTTGGGATCGCGGAGGACCAGGCCCAGCGGGGCGTCGCTGTCATGTACGAAGGCATCGTTTTTTTCCACCATGCCCCCTCCGGGGACCGTGGCGGTGAGGGTCTGGTTGCGTGTGATGCGCGCACCGGGGACCTCCGCGGTGATACCGCCTACGATAAGCGGGCCCTGTGCCTTGGCGAACACCTCATCGTTGTCGGGGTCGAACAGCGGTGTCTGAAGCAGCACGCCGCCCTGCAGGCTGCTCGCATCCCCGAGGGACGATACCGTCACGTCGATCGCGCTGCCGGGTGCGTGATAGGGGCCGATGGTAGCGGTCACCATCACCGCGGCCACATTCCGGGTGCGCAGCCGTTCACTTTCCACGGTGATCCCGAAGTTTTCCAGCATGTTGGCAATGGACTGAACCGTGAAGACGGATCCGCGGCTGCTGAGGGTCCGGTCGCCCGAGCGGTCCAGGCCCGTCACGAGTCCGTACCCAATGAGCTCCTTGCGTTTGGCGTGTTCCACTTCCACAAGGTCCCCCAGCCGGGTCTGTGCCAGCAGGGTATGACAGGACGGGAAGAGCAGTATCCCCAGGAGGATCAGGACCGTTTTGGAAGCAATTCTGATTGAAAGCATAGTACGTGTACCATTACAGGTAGTTTGATGGTTTGGATGCCGGGGTGCCGGTTACTGGAGTTACTGGAGTTCCCTGACAAGGATGGCACCTCCCAATACCGCTCCGACCCCATAGAATATCAGGCGGCGTGACAGTCCGGGCCGGCGCGTTGCGCTCCGGAAGCCCTCCTTCTTCTGGTAGTTGATCCGGGCATCGGCCACCCTGTAGGACGGGACCCGGTTCCTGTTGTCGACGTCGTTGGACCGGATGATGCCGTCCAGGCTGAGTTCATGCAGCTCGCCATTGATCTCGGTGGTGCGGATCCCGCTGACGACCAGGTCGCCCCGGTCCGTGATCTCCTTGATCTGCACGCTCAGGTACCCGCTCAGCAGCTGGCGCTGGTTTGCCAGATTGCGTTCATCGGCGTTGAAATTCACGGAGCTGTTGGCTCCGAAATAGGGTTCAAAAGGCAGAAAATTGCTGGATGCGGATCCCGAGGCATCCCCGGCCGTGCGCGAGGTCCGGCGGGAGTCGGTCGTGGTGCTGCCGGATATGTTTTCCATGAGCATCACCGTGATGATATCACCGACCTGCTGTGCCTTGACATCCCGGTACAGGGAATGCTGTGCGGATGCCGGGACGGTTGCGGCCGTAAGCACGCAGGCCCACAGAAGCATGATGGCGGCGGACATCGACAATCGGTTCATTTTCATATCCATGATTTTGGTTCTCGTTTCAAATTGCATCTGTTTTTACAGGGTCCTTTTCCAGACCACCGTGCCGGGTTTGCTGACAGTGGCGAGGTAGGTCCGGCGGGTTTCCTCGCTGTACACGCGAATGTCCTCATCGGCCGCTCCGTTCTGGCGGGCAACGGCCACCAGTTCGATCTGAATGCCGCCTCCTGAAAAGACCAGGTTCACTGTCTCGCCGGCTTCCACCAGGTAGTCGGTGGTGAGGTCAGACCGGCGGATCGGCTCGCCCAGGGCCAGAGTCCGCCGGATCGTCATTCCCGTGATTTCGCCGGGATCCGTGACAAGCTGACCGCGGTCCCGGTTTGTTTCCACCCATTGGATCACAAGATGGCCGGGTTCGATTTGTGTCCCGGCCGGAATCCGTTCGGCAGCTACGGGCACCCTGGTCTCCATGGTCAGCCGCAGCTGGATGTCCGACTCCCTTTCCCGGTTTCCATCCAGATAGCGCACGGTGAAGGTGGTGTGGCGCCCGGGTTCACTGCGCGGAACCACCCGCAGAACGGCTTTTTCCGGAAGCTGCGCCAGGTTTCGCGGAATCCACCTTGGCTCAGCTGAAAAACGGTAGCGGTCCGGGTCATGCCGCTGCTCCAGGGCCCGTTCGGCCATCTCCAGGATCAGTGGAACGGCCCCGGCTTCCCTCCCCGCGTCATGCAGCAATCCCGAACCGGCATGACACACCATGGCCGGGAGCATCAGGATTAGTACGGGTACGATTCGTCGCATGGTCGCTGGAGTGGATCGGGTTACCGTTTGATGCCGTTGGTCACCGCCATCATGTCCTCGGCGGTCTGCACTACCTTGGAGTTGGTCTCATAAGCACGCTGGGCCTCGATCAGCTTGACCATTTCATTGACGATATCGACATTGGACTGCTCCAGATATCCCTGGCGCAGTACGCCAAAGCCCGGTTCCCCCGGATTTCCATAAAAGGGCATGCCCGAGGCCTCGGTCTCAGCGAAAAGGTTGTCGCCCATGGCAGTAAGGCCGGCCGGATTGATGAACTTGGCGATCTCGATCTGCCCGAGGTCCAGCTGGCCGCTGTTGCCGGCCATCTGCGCCGACACCACGCCGTCCTGTGTGATTTCGATACCCACCGCTTCCATCGGTATCTCGATCATATCGGCCAGCGGCAGGCCGGAGTTGTTGACCATGAGGCCGGTCGCATCCCTGCTGAAGTTGCCGTCCCTGGTATAGGCGACGGTACCGTCCGGCATTTCGATCTGGAAAAATCCGGTGCCGCTGAGGGCCAGGTCCAGTGCCGATCCGGTCTCCTCGACGGGGCCCTGCATGAAGTTCCGCAGTGTTGCAACGGCCTGCGAGCCGTGGCCTATTTCCAGGGAGGGGCCGTCGTTGGCGGGACGGCTGGCCGCCGCACCATGTTTCGACGAGGCGACCTTCTCATAAAACATGTCCTGGAATGCAATCGAAGTGCGTTTGTAGCCGGTCGTATTCACATTGGCCAGGTTGTTGGCAATGTTGTCAACCGATCGTTGCTGGGCGCTCATTCCGAGTGCTCCGGTGCTCAGTGCTCTAAACATAGTTGGTCCTTTTCATTCGTGTTAGAATCGTCCCAGTGTCTGGGTTGCATGGGAAAGAAGTTCATCGGTGGTTCTCATGGCGCGTTGCTGCGCCTCAAACTTCTGCATATTGCTGACCATATCGGCCATTTCATTCAGTGTCTGCACATTGCCTTTTTCAAAGTAGCCCTGGACGATCTCGCTTTCGGGGTCCTGCGGCATCAGCAGGGTTGCCGGGGCCGTGAAATAGGCATTGCCCCTTCGCTCCAGTGCGGAAGGATCCCCGACCCGCACAACCCGGAGCTGGTCGAACACCTCATCGTTCAGCCGGATGGTGCCGTCCCGGGCCACTTCCAGCCGGGCATCCCCCTGCTGATGGTCCATGGCATGGAAAAACTCGGGAATGTGGATGCGTCCGGACTGCCCCATCACATATCCGCCACGGTCGTTTCTCAGGTAGCCGTCCGTGTCGAGATGAAACCGGCCGTTACGGGTAAGGTTGGCCTGTCCATCGTCCTCGATCATGAAAAACCCGCTGCCGTTGATGGCAAAATCGAACGTATTGCCGGTCGGCTCCAGTTCCCCCTGTGCCAGCGATATCTGCTGCATGGGGATGGTGCGGGTCACCTGCCGGCCGTCGATTTCCTCGGTCAGCATGCGGTGGAACAGCTTGTCCGCCTTGAAACCCGGGGTATTCAGGTTGGCCAGGTTGTTCGCCGTGACCTCCTGGGCCCTGGAGAACATCTGCATGGCCTGCATATGGGATTGTAGTCTGTCAATCATCGGAATGATCCTCTTTTTTTTCCATGGTACCCTGACCTGCGTTCAAAATGTGTGCCACCGCGTCCACCAGCTTCCATGATTCCCCGTTCGGGCCGCAAAAAGGGCTCATTATTTTATGGATTGGCTGGTCCTGCGCCTTCCTCACGGCCCGGACCGGATTTCCGGACGTTCCTGTTCGGGGGGAAAGAATTGCCACCGGGGGTGTGCCGACCGCATGCGGCAGCAGGAAATGTTTTCCGCGACGGGGGGCCATTTGTTCCCTTTGCGCGGCCTGCCTTCCCCGGCAAAGTCCGTTATTTCCCTCTCTGTGCAAGTCGGCCGGTCTGGTACTGAATTTGAACTGATCCGGGTATGTCACAAAAGAAAGACGATCAGGAAAAGACCGAAGAACCAACCGCGCGGAAGCTGGAGAAAGCGCGGGAGGAAGGGAACGTCAGCATCAGCAAGGAGGTGTCCTCCGTCCTGCTGATGTTTGCCGCCATTATCATGCTTCTCTCTTCCGGTGGATTCATGTACGCCCGTATCGAAGCGATGTTCGAGACCTTTTTCATGAATGCCGCCAGTCCGGTGGACAACCAGGAGCAGGCGCTCAGCCACCTGGAGACGGCCCTGCGCTTCGGCTTCGAGATGATCATCCCGCTGATGCTGATCCTCCTGATCACGGCCCTGCTGGTGAACATGGTGCAGACCGGCGGGGTGTTTTCGACCAAGGCCCTCAAGCCCAAGGCAAGCAAGATCAGTCCGTTGAGCGGAATCAAGCGTATTTTTTCCATGAAGGGGTTTGTGGAGCTGGTCAAGGGCTTTGCCAAGCTCTTCATTGTCGGCATCGTGATCTACTATTCCGTGCGCAACGACGTGGAGCACTTCCTCCATTTTTCCGTCATGCCGATGGGGTACACCCTCTCCGAGTCGGGCTCCTACCTGCTGGTGTTTCTCACGCGCATCCTGGCGGCCCTGTTCATCCTTTCGATCGTGGATGCGGCCTATCAGCGTTTCCAGCACCGCAAGGACCTGAGGATGAGCAAGCAGGAGGTCAAGGACGAGTACAAGCAGATGGAAGGCGATCCGCACATCAAGAGTAAGCGCCGCAAGACGGCCATGTCCATGATGCGCAGGAAGCGGCTGGACCATTCCGTGCTGCAGTCGGATGTGGTGGTCACCAACCCGACGCACTATGCGGTGGCGCTGCGCTACGACCCCGAGCGGAACGAGGCGCCCATCGTGATGGCCAAGGGCCAGCGGAAGAAAGCTTTGCGGATTCGTGAACTTGCGAAGCATTATGGCATACCAATTGTAGAAAACAAGCCGGTGGCCCAGGCGCTGTTTGCCTCGGCGGAGGAGGACGAGTTCATACCGGCCGACCTCTACCGTGCCGTGGCGGAGATCCTGGCCTTTGTCTATAAACTGAAAAACAAACAACATCACTGATCCCGATGGCCGGATTGAATATTACCGGAACCCAGTTGCGAAACATGTTCTTCAGGACCGATGTGCTGATCTCATCGAGCATTATCGTCATCCTGATGATCATGATCCTCCCTGTGCCAGCCGGCATTATGGATCTGTTCCTTGCCTTGAGCGTTTCCCTGTCGCTTGTGGTATTGCTGGTCGCATTTTACACGCTCAAACCGCTTGATTTTGCCGTTTTTCCGGGGATGCTGCTCATCCTCACCCTGTTCCGGCTCTCGCTGAACGTAGCAACGACCCGGCTGATCCTGAACGATGCCTATGCCGGGGACCTGATCCAGTCTTTCGGCGGTTTCATGGTGCAGGGCAATTTCGTGATCGGGATCATCATCTTTTCGGTCTTGATCATCATCAACTTCGTGGTGATCACCAAGGGTGCCACACGCATAGCCGAGGTGGCGGCCCGGTTCACCCTGGATGCCATGCCGGGCAAGCAGATGGCCATCGACGCCGACCTGAACGCCGGTCTCATCACCGATCAGGATGCCAAAAAGCGGCGCGAGGATATTGCCAACGAGGCCGATTTTTACGGGGCGATGGACGGGGCCAGCAAGTTCGTACGGGGCGATGTGGTCGCGGCCCTGCTCATCACCTTCATCAATATCATAGGCGGGCTCATCGTGGGAACGCTGCAGCAGGGCATGTCGCTTGCCGAGGCCGCCCAGGTGTACACCCTGCTCACCATCGGCGACGGCCTGGTCTCCCAGATACCCGCCCTGCTGGTCTCCACCGCGGCCGGCATCATCGTGTCCCGCGCCGCTTCGGAGGGCAACCTTAGCGACGAGATGACCTCGCAGCTGCTTGGCAATCCCAAGACCGTGGCCATCGGCGCGGCCTTCGTGCTTTTCATCGGCGCCCTGCCCGGCCTGCCGCTGCTCCCTTTCTGGGTGATCGGCGGACTGCTCCTTTTTGTCGCCTACCGGCGCCACAACAGCATGCAGCTGGAGGAGGAAGAGGAGCGACGGAACGGCGGCCCTGCGCAGTTGGAAAAGAAGGAGGACCGGGTGGAAGACTATCTGCTGCTGGATACGCTTGAGCTTGAGATCGGGTACAGCCTGATACCCATGGTGGAGGCCGAGCAGGGCGGCGACCTGCTCGAGCGCATGTCCTCGCTGCGCAAGCAGCTGGCCGCCGAACTGGGCATCATCATACCGCCCATCCGTATCCGCGACAATGTCCAGCTGGATGCCAACCGCTACGTGATCAAGATGCGCGGAATCATCCAGGGCGAAGGGGAGCTGCTACCGGGGTACCATCTGGCCCTGCTTCCGGCCGATTTCAAACCCGACATCCAGGGTATCAAGACCAAGGATCCCACCTTCGGCATGGATGCCATCTGGATCAGCGGAAAAAACCGGTCACAGGCGGAAAAATATGGCCTGTCCGTGATCGAGGCCGGAGCGGTCATCACCACGCACCTGATGGAGCTTCTCAAGAAAAACGCCTTCAAACTGGTGGACCGTCAGATGACACGACGGCTCGTCGACAATCTCAAGGAGCACTCACCTGCGCTGGTCGAGGAGCTGATCCCCGAGGTCATGAAAATCGGGGACGTCCAGAAAGTGGTCAAACGGTTGCTCCGGGAGCGGGTGCCCGTCAGGGACCTTACGAGCATCCTGGAGTGCCTGGCAGACCACAGCAGCCACACCAAGAATACCGACGTGCTCACCGAATACTGCCGGTCCGCCCTGTCCGAGACCATTACCGGGCAATTCAAGTCCGAGGAGAACGAGATACAGGTCGTAGTACTGGCATCACAACTGGAGTCGCACCTGATCGGCCAGGCGCAGCAGGGAATGCTGAATTCCAACACACTCGGCTTCACCCCCCGCACCGTCGAGGAGATCTACACCACGGCATCCGCCATCCTCGAGAAGATGATCCGTCAGGGCCTGGAACCGGTCGTGTTGACATCCCCGGTGCTCCGTCCCACAATCTATGATTTTTTGGTACCGATTTTGCCTGAAGTAAGTGTACTGTCCTACAACGACGTAAGTCCGGATGTGCAGATCAAGACATTTGACAGGATCCGGCTTCAACAGAAAGAATTGCAAGAGACCAGTTCCGCATGATACTAAAGAAGTTTTTTGGGAAAACGATTGATGTTGCAAAGAAAAGTGCACGGCAGATGTACGGTGACGACATCGTTGTCCTGGAGTCCTTCCACCCGGAAGACGGGAAGGAAGCCGGCGTCACCGTTATGGTGGACACGCCTCCGCCACGGGAAAAAAAGGGAGTTCCCAAGGAAAAACATTCCGGTGAGGAAACCCCGTTCCGGAATGTGTTCTACAAAAGAAGGGATGCCATGACGCGGCCGGACGACAGCGGCGCTGCCGGTGGAACTGGCCCCGGATCCGGCATGCCGGCGGCACAGGATGGCACCAAAGCGGGTGCGAACGGACAGGTCAGCCGGAACCTGCAGGCGCTGCGGGAGTACGCCGCCCGTGAGGAGCACGGAAATGACCCGGGCGATCCCCGGGCGGGAAGCCGGAACGGCGGATTGCGTGGCAGCAGTCAGCGATTCCAGAACGGGTGGGGCAAGGCCGATACCGGCAGTGATGACGGGGGCCATGCGAATTCCGCCGGGAGCAACGCTTTTTCGTCCGGCAGCACCAAATTTCAGCCGGCAACCCTGCGGAAGCGGCTTCCGGACGCCCTGCGGAACGGGGAGCAGGCGGATACAGGAACCGGGGATGGCCCGGGCGCAGCGGATCCCCGTAATGCCGGTTTTTCGGGCCGGGCGGACGGCGGGCGGGAGACAGGGCAGCAGCCATCCACCCGTTTTGAATCCGCCGCGGTCGTGTATGGCCCTCCCTCGCCATCCTACGCCGCCGAGGCATCGGCAGGCCAGCAGCGGGAAATCACAGCGCTCCACAAGCGGTTTGACAAGCTGGAATCCCTTCTCGACTCTGCCCTGATCTCTTCGAACCTTGATTACGCTTCCCACCCATCCTTCCAGCAGCTGGTGCGGACGGGCATCAAGCCGACCATTATCGCCCGGTGGTTCCGGCAGATCATCGAAACCGGCATCGATCCCGACGAGGAGCCGGAGCAGTTTGTCTCGGGGCTGTCCGGCATCATCCGGAATGCGCTTAAAACCCCGGCGGACCGGCCGCTGTCGCGCCACGTCCTGTTCACGGGTCCATCCGGCTCCGGAAAGACCTCGCTGATCATGAAACTGGTGCAGCATCCTGAATTCCTGTCCGGCAAAAATATTGCGGTGGTGTCGGTGCAGCCTGACAAAAAAGGGCAGCCATACTACACGGTCCTGGAGCCGTTCTGCCGTGACCGCAACATCCCCTTCCACCGGTTGGATACGGCCCTGGACATGTCCGACGTCCTTGAAACCTGGAAAACGTACGACCACATACTGATCGACACCCCTGCCATTCCGGTTGCGCAGGAACGCGCCTTCCGTGAATACTGGAAAATACGCCAGTTGCTGGTGGCGGCCACCCCGCTGGAGGTCCACTATGTGATAAATGCCTCCCTGAACCGGTTTTATTTCCGGGATTCCGGGAGCATGCACCATCCGCTGCAACCCGATTTCGTGGCCCTGACCCATCTGGACGAGGTCTCGCAATGGGGACCGGTCATCCCTTTCATGGAGGAAATGGGCTGCGGTGCCCGTTTCATGAGCCTGGGCGCAGACATCCCGAACGGACTCAGGGAGTTCAGCCCTGCATGGTTCGCACAACAAGTTTTGCAAGACACCTGATAACGGATTGAAAATGAAAGATCACAACAACATGCATCAGCCATTCATCCTTGCAACCGTGAGCGGAAAGGGCGGCGTGGGCAAGAGTATGGCCACGATAAACCTGGCGGATACCCTGCGGACCATGGGCTACTCCGTTGCCGTAATCGACGCGGACCTGGGACTTTCGAACTGTGCCACCCTGCTCAATGAACAGGTGGATGCCACCGTGGTGCAATGGATCCAGGGCCGGTGCAGCATGGAGGATCTGCCCCATGACTGCGAGGGGCTGACGCTCATCACCGGTGCCGACAAACCGGGGTTTTCAGAGCAGGACATGGAACTGCTTTTTGAGGCCATGGACCAGGTCATTGTCGCCCTGTCGGGACACTACGATTTCATCTTCATCGACACCCCCGCCGGATCGGGCGAGCTCAGTCTCTGGGCGCTGGACCGTGCGCAGCTGGGCATGCTTATCCTGGTCAATGAACCCACCGCCATATCCGATGTGTACCGGTTCTGCAAGTACGTGTTGCAGATCGATCCGACCTATCCCTTTGCCAGCGTCGTGAATTTCGCGGAAAATGAGGACGAGGCGGAAAACATCCACGAGAGGTTCAACACCATATTGCAGTATTTCATGCAGCAGCAGGTTTCGTACCTTGGCTTCATTCCTGCCAGTGACCAGGTGCGCGCCTCGGTGCGGAACCAGGTGCCGCTGACCCGGGTCCGTCCCCAGCCGGAGATGCTCAGGGAGCTGGAGTTCATTGCGCATAATATTTTGAGCAAGGTGCCTGATCATCAGGCTCCGGGCGCCCGGCAAACCGTCAATCACGAATAACCGGAGACCATGCCATGCTGATGCGGCTGATCATCGCGATATCCCTGCTGTTTTTTTCCCTGCTGCTGATGGGCGGACTGCCCGTCGAGCAGGCGCTGTACCGCAGCATTCTTGCGTTTCTCCTGCTTTTTGCGGGCATTTACACCGCAATTTTCTTCATAAACATCATTCGGGAAATTTCCCATCAGCACGACACTTCCGAAGCATCCGGCAAGCCCGCCGGCACCCGGAAAATGAATCATGATCCGGAACAGAACAAGAGGTAACTATGGGTGATCTTACATTACAGGAACTGGTCGACTCCTACTGTCAGGAACCTGCAGAAGGCCTGAGGAATGCCATCATCAGCAAGTCCATACCCCTGGTCCGCAGCATCATCGGCAAGATCAAGCGACCGGACCATCCGCTGACCCAGGACGAGGATCTGGAAAGTGCCGCCATAACCGGGTTGCTGCAGGCGCTCGATACGTATGACAGTACCAAGAACATCCAGTTCAACACATTTGCTTATTACCGTATCCGCGGGAATATCATCGATTACCTGAGAAAAGTGGATCAGCTTCCACGGATGCAGCGGGGCAATTACGGACGCGCGCAGGAGATGATCGACCAGCTGACCCAGAAACTGGGCAGGGTGCCGGAGGAAGACGAGGTAGCCGTGGAGATGGGCATGGATCCGGAAGAGTACCGGGCCCTCCTGTCGAGCGTCCAGCAGCGGAACGCACTTTCGCTCGATTCCAGCTTTGATTCGCA
>Ga0207421_10002644_pt1 | contig 22099 bp, 19 predicted proteins | sample SodLakKL_010_SED_4_FD_187542 | JGI IMG/M metagenome (GOLD analysis project Ga0207421, IMG submission 187542) | Alkaline sediment microbial communities from Lake Tanatar, Kulunda Steppe, Russia - 8KL_010_SED (SPAdes) (version 2) | ecosystem: Environmental > Aquatic > Non-marine Saline and...
TTCACTTTCAGTTTCTTCGATGTTCACTTCCATGTTTTCATTCTCCATACTCTCCACTACCTCCTTTATCGTCCATGGGGGAGTTGATGCTCCTGCAGTGACCCCAATATACTGGTACTGTGACAGGAAAGCAAAATCTAACTCCTCCGCATTCGTTACCAGGCAGGATGGTTTTAACTGCCGGCAACAATTATAAAGGGCATTTGTATTGGCACTGGTTTTACTGCCTACCACCACCAGCGCTTCGACCCTTTTAGCCAATTCAATTGCTTCTTGCTCTCTTTTGCGTGTTTCAGAACACAAGGTATCATTTACTATACCTTCAGGGTATTTAATCAAAAACACCTCTGATACTCTCTTAAATATTTCAGCATTGCCTGTTGTTTGTGCAACCAGAACCGGATTTTTGAAATCAGGAAGACCGTGGATTTCTTCTGGTGAGGATAGAACAACGGCATCATCGCCGGCCCAACCAAGCAGCCCCTGCACTTCAGGATGATCGGAATCCCCGTAAATAATAACCTGGGATCCTTCTTTTCTGGCTCTGGCAGCAATATCCTGGACTTTTTGCACCCTGGGGCAGGTTAGATCAATTATTTCCTGGCCTTCAAGATTATTTAATTCCTTATACATATCAGGCTTGACACCATGTGTGCGAATTGCTATAAAAGATCCGCTTGCATCACCGATATCATTTATAACACCGATCTGTCTATTTCTCAAGTATTTAATTACTTCCTCGTTATGAACGATCGGTCCAAGGGTAGCACCGGCAACTTTATCTTCTGTTTTTTCTACCAGGCTGTTTACGGCATTTTTCACACCGGAACAAAAACCTGCTTTTTTTGCCACAATTACCGGCAAAGTTACTCACTCCAAGTTTTACCGGTTATTGGTTTTGTTGTCTTCCGGTAGTAGTTTTTTTATTTTAAACATAATGGTTTCGCTCATTTCTTCGAGATGTTTCTTTTTCTCATCCTTATTATCATAAACCAGGGGTGGCAAAACAAATGGTTCGCCTATGTATAATCTAACCGGCTTAAAAAGACGATAGGGACCGCTAATAGCTATTGGTACAATAGGGACTCCACTGCGAACGGCAATTAAAGCTGCCCCGTTATAGGCTTTTTGCAGCTTTCCGGTTTTACTGCGTGACCCTTCCGGAAACAATCCGAGAACCTGGCCGTCTTTTAAAAACTGGTAAGCTGCTTTTATCGCAAATAAATCTGCATCTTCTCGTTTCACAGGAAAAGCGCCGATCTTTCTAAAAAAAATTGCTGTAAAATAGTTATTGAATATTTCCTGCTTGGCCATAAAACGTATCCGGTAAGACGCCGGCAAAGAAGTTCCAATGGTTAGAGGGTCCATCCAGTTTATATGATTGGAGCAAAGTATAAATGGTTTCCGTTTGGGGATATTATCGAGGCCCTGTACTTTAATTTTAAATAATAGTCTCAAGTAAACCCAGGCAACAAAACGTCCAGTATCATACCATATCCCGCTCATCTGCTTTACCTCTGCTGCAATTCATTATTGACAGTTCCAACAACCCTGTCGACAACCTGTTCAAAACTCAGGCCGGTTGTATCTATAACAATTGCGTCGTCAACTATTGTTAATGGCGAATCTTCCCGCTGTGAATCAATTTTATCACGGTTTTCTATTTCTTTTGCAACTTCATCCAGCGCCAGGTTAATCCCTTTTTCAAGCTGTTCTTTGCATCTGCGCTTTGCTCTTTCTTCTATGGAAGCATCAAGGTAAAATTTAAAGTCGGCGTTGGGCATAACCCTGGAAGCTATATCCCTGCCTTCCATAATTATTCCGTTAGATTCAGAAGCTATATCCTGCTGCATAGATACAAGGTGTCTGCGCACTTCTGAAATTGCAGAGACCGGTGATACCAGCTTGTTTACGTCTGCCTGACGAATTGCATCAGAAACATCTTTGCCATCCAGGATAATCTGGTTATCTTTACCAAAATTGATTTCAGTTTCACTTAAGACAGTGTTGAGAAGTTCCAGATCATCAAGCTGCAGGTTCTTCATTATTACCTTTAAAGTTATTGCCCTGTACATAGCACCTGTATCAAGGTACTTCAGCTCAAGCATACCAGCTACCTTCCGGGCGACACTGCTTTTTCCTGCACCAGCAGGACCGTCTATAGCAATTTTCGGTTTGTTCTTAGATTGCATACTACTCCATTTATTCTTGATAGATTTAACAAGTCAATTACTACTTGCTTAAAGCATACATTATTTTCTCATTAAAGCAGGCATTTTGCAAGCTATCTTTGACTTTCAAGCGTAACAAGACTATATAAATACTCAATTTCATCTCTTTGCAGATGACGATATGATCCTTCTTTCAGGTTTCCGGCATCAAGACCGGCAAAGGAAATTCTAATCAACTCTTTTACCGGGTGACCGATTGCCTGGCATATTTTTTTTACCTGTCGCTTTTTCCCTTCAGTAAGTGCTATTTCTAACAGGGCTATGTTTTTTTGCGGATCTTTTTCCAGGAGCTTAACCCGGGCAGGGGCTCTTTTTTCGCCCTCAATAAGAGGACCCTGCTTTAAATTTTCCAATGCTTCAGCTCCGGGCAACCCGAAAACCCAGGAATGGTATACTTTTTCCACGGCATAGCGTGGATGCATCAGGCGATTAGCGAGTTCACCATCATTGGTAAGCAGAAGCACTCCACTGGTATCAGCATCAAGCCTTCCGACCGGATATAAGCGGGCATCCTGGCTATTAACAAGATCGATTACCGTTGGTCTGTGATGGGTATCTTTTACGGTAGAAATATAACCGGGAGGTTTATTTAAAAGAATATACACTTTATTTTCAATGCCGCTAACAACTTCATTATCTACGGTAATCTTGTCTGCTTCCGTGACCTGAAGCTGGGGTTGATCAGCCGGCACATCGTTTACGGAAACGCGCCCCTCAAATATTAATTGCTCGGCCCTGCGGCGGGAGGAAACCCCGGCCCTGGCCAGGTACTTGGCCAGCCTCATTACCTCTTCCTCCATCTTTCTTTTGATTCACGCTCATATTTATTCATTAAAAATTTTGCACTTCATCTTTTGAATCCATACCATCAATAACCTTTATTTCCTGATCATTGTTTTCACTGCCGTCTTCGGATTGCTCCAGTTTATTTTCCAGATCTAGCGGAGGCAGCTCTTTTAGATCCATTAGCCCAAAATATTTCAGGAAATCAGGAGTTGTAGCGTATAACAAAGGCCGTCCCGGCCCTTCTTTTCTGCCGCTAATTTTTATTAGTTTTCGCTTTATCAGGTTATCCAGGACATGCTCACATCGAACACCACGGATTGATTCAATCTCTATCCTGGTTACCGGCTGTTTATAAGCTATGATGGCCAGTGCCTCAAGTGCGGCAGCCGTCAGGTTGCTTGAAACATCTTCGCTGAATGCTTTTTCCAGGTACGGTGCCAGTTCCGGCCGGGTTCCCAGCTGAAAACCGCCTGCTGTCTCTATAATCTGTAGTCCCCGACCGGCATCATCTAAATCTTGCCTTAATTCACTGGCCAGACTTGCTGCATCATCAGACGAAATATTAAGAGTCCCGGCAATTCGATCTACTTTAACCGGTTCTTCGCTCAAAAATAACAGGGCTTCAATTAACCTCTTCTGCTCCTTTTTCTCCACTTGTTGCCTCCTTTCGTTCCGATTCCGGGTTTAGCCTGACCAGGATCGGGCCAAAGGTATTCTCCTGCAGCAAAACAACCCTGTGCTGCCTGGCCATTTCCAGGAGGGCTATAAATGTAACGATAACTTCCCAGATCCCGGAGCCACTTATGAATTCTTTCATGGTTACAGCCTGTTGTTTTTTCAAAAGAATCGATTCTATGTAGTTTGCCTTGTCGGCAACTACAAAATCCTCAACTGCATTAAAGGTCGGCACATAAGCATCTGTTAATGTTGCTTCTGCAAAGCGCTGCATTATGTCACTCAGGTGATCCGCACCTTCCCATATGGTATAAACAGATTGCTGCTGGGTAAAGACCATAACTTTCTGGCCACCGGTAGAACGCAGGTATATTTTTTGCTGTTCCTCTTCCCGTTCCTGCAGCTGCCATGCTATTTCTTTAAAACGGCGATATTCTTCCAGGCGCTGAAACAGTTCTTCAGCAGTATTAATTTCAAATAGCTCTTCATCATCTTCCTCTTCGCCGCTGCGAGGGGCGCGTGGCAGTAGCAGCTTAGATTTAAGGCGCAGCAGGGTTGCTGCCATTACTAAAAACTCACTTGCTATATCCAGGTTAAGTTCTTTCATCGATTGCAAATAGCTTAAATATTGATCGGTGATTTCAGCAACAGAAATAGACCAGATGTCAACCTCGGCCTTTTTTATAAGATGGAAAAGAAGATCAAAAGGTCCCTCAAAAGTGGGCAGTTTTATTTTATATTCCACCTGCTGCATAATACTACCTCAGACCAATTTTTTTATAAACCTGGCGCAGCTTTTCTTCAGCCCGTGCATCCGCTTTTTCCGCGCCAATGGATAGCATTTCATCCAAGTAACCTTGTTCACCGGTCAACTCACGGTAACGTTCTTGCAGGGGGCGCAAGCTTTCAATAACAACTTCAGCCAGCTGTTCTTTTAAATCCTTGTAACTTTTACCTGAAAAATGCTCTTCTATTTCCTTGCGTTCCTTTCCTGTTAAAAGCTGATAAATGGTTAAAAGGTTATAAATACCCGGCCTGTTTTCGTCAAATTTAATATCCCGCATCGAGTCGGTTGTTGCTTTTTTTAGCTTGGACCTGATTTGATCGGGAGTGTCAAGTAGAAATATTGCGTCATTCTTGTTATCCTCACTCTTGCTCATTTTGCGCTCAGGATTAACAAGGCCCATAACCCTGCCACCAACAGGAGGTATCATGGCATCAGGCAGGACAAAAACATCTCCATAGCGGTAATTAAAACGCTGGGCTATATCCCTGCTTAACTCAACATGCTGTTTTTGATCTTCTCCTACCGGAACAAAATGAGTGTCATATAATAAGATATCAGCAGCCTGTAGAACTGGATAATCGAATAGGCCAACACTTACTTCTTCCTTCTGTTTCTCTGACTTATCCTTAAACTGGGTCATTCGGTGCAGCCAGCCCATCGGTGTAATACAATTTAGCAACCAGGCCAGTTCAGCATGGGCCCTGACATGGGATTGTATAAAAACAACTGAGCTCTTTTCATTAAGGCCCGAAGCAAACAACAGCCCGGCTACTTCCCTGATATTATTCCACAGCACTTCCGGATCCTGGGGAACAGTTATAGTATGCAGGTCCACTACACAGAAATAATTATCAAACTGCTCCTGCATTTTAACCCAGTTTTTTATAGCACCAAGGTAATTACCCAGATGCAGGCTTCCCGTAGCCTGGATTCCTGAAAAGACTCTTTTTTTGTCCATTATTATGCCTCCTCCTGTTCTTCAGTTAAAGACCTGGCAGAAAACTGATTATAATACTGTAAAACTGTAAAATAAAGTTTGCCAGGGGAAATATGATTATTCTGAATGCCCCCAGGAAAATAAACATCAGCAATAGGATTGGGCCGTAGCGTTCGAGTTGCTGGTATATCCCCAGGTAAGAATCAGGCAGAAAAGACATCAGTATTTTTGAACCGTCAAGCGGTGGTATCGGAACCAGGTTAAAAAGCGCCAGGTAAATATTGATAATAATTAGCTGCTGAAAGAATTGAAAGGGTAAACCGCCAAAACTGATCACGCCCAGGTTCAATATATAGGTAAATAACAATAAGCAAACAAAGGCCAGGACCAGGTTAGACAGCGGCCCTGCAAAAGAAACCCAGCGTAAACCTGAACGGTAATCATTAAACCTGTAAGGATTTATTGGTACCGGCTTGGCCCAGCCGAAACCAACTAAAAGGATCATCAAGGACCCGATTGGATCGAGATGGTTTATTGGATTAAGGTTCATCCTGCCCTGGCTGTGTGCGGTTGAATCACCATAGTGATAAGCCATGCGGGCATGAGCATATTCATGAACCGTTATAACAATCAATAGAATCGGTATGCGTAAAGCAATTACAACCGGATCTAAACCAAAAAACATTTAAGTTCACTCCTCTTTTTCCTGCTCTTGTTTTAAATAATTTATGACAAAATCCAGCTCTTCCTGGGGAGTCCGGACTTCACCGTCTAACACTGCCTGCTTCAGGTTATCAATTATTTCCCGGTATAGAGGGCCGGGCTTAACACCCAGTTCTTTTAAGTCTCCGCCTCTCAACCTTGGTCTTATATATCTCAGGCCGTCCATGTAAAGTTTCAAATGTTCCCTGACCTTGATATTATCTGTCTGAGTATAGGCAAGCAAAATTGCTTCGACCGGAAGGGGCTCAAGATAATTAACGACTGCACTGGGATTTAAATCTGACTGGTTAAGTTTTTCCAGAACAGCAGGCGCTTCCTCACATGATTTTTTTATTGTATCTTCCCTTTCCCGGGATAGATACAACTTTTTAATTATAGCAGACCGGACTTGAGATTCCAAATTGCAAAGCAACCCGCTTAAATAGGCTACTTCAAAATCAGGATCCTCTTCCCAGCCCCGGCTTTGCACCCAGGACAGCACTTTTTCCAACCGGAATAGAGTTTGCCAGGTTTTTTGATCAATTTCTACTTCTGGATAAAGAAATGGCATTAAATTAAGATCGTATAAGCGTTTAAGTATTTTAACGGGTGAAGGCTCTCTATAGATCAATTTTAGTTCCTGGTTCAAGCGCTGTCTGCTGACTTTACTTAGTACTTTTTTCTGGACAGCTTTATAAAGTAGCTTTAATGTTTTCGATTCAATTTCAAAGCTATACCTCTGCTCAAAACGAACCGCCCTTAATATCCTTAAAGGATCATCAATAAAACTTTGCTGGTAAAGGACCCTGATAATACCCTTTTCCAGGTCTTTTTTACCATTGTAATAGTCAATGAAATCACCGTAATTATCTTTTTCAAGCGAGCAGGCCATAGTATTAATAGTGAAATCACGCCTGAAGAGATCGTTTTTCAAACCGGACTTTTCGATCCTGGGCAGGGCAGCCGGTGATGTATAAAACTCTTTGCGGGCAGTCACCAGGTCCAGCCTTATACCGTCCTCTAATTCCAGTGAAGCTGTACCGAACCGGGTAAAATGCCTGATACTGCCCCCCAGTTTATTTTGCAGCTTGAAAGTAAAATCGACAGCATCTCCTATTACTACAAAGTCGAGATCCTGCTCCGGCGGATAGCTTATAAGCAGATCCCTGATAATACCTCCTACCAGGTAGACCTTTATCTTTTCCTGACCGGCCAAAAGGCTAACCTCTGTTAAAAGCTCTCTAAGTTTTTGAGGCAGGCCCTCATCCATTATTGAAGCAAGATTTTCAAGGGGCATGCTTTCACTGTAGTCCTCTTTAGAATCACTATCCTTCTCCACTTTCCTGTAAAGCTTTGACTTTAAGGATCTACCCCGACGATCCAGGGAGTTTAAATAACGCAATATATCGGAACGGGTAATAATCCCTACCAGGTTGCCTTCCTTATCAACCAGGGGAACCCTGCCAATGTTTTCCTCGATCATCAGGCGTCGCAATTCATTCAATGGCTGCTCCGGTGATGCTGTGATCACCTCACGGGTCATATAACCTTTTAGAGGGGCATGTCCCAGGTCGCTGCGTATTCCTTTCCTTATATCACGACGCGAAATTATTCCAACCATATTCCCTTCCTCTACAACAGGGCACCCCTTGAAGCTATGCTCTGCAAGAATGTCATCCGCCTCATTCAGGGTTAGATCACTTTTTAATGTAAAAACAGGTTTTGATGCCGCTTTACCTGCGGTAATGGCAGGGGGAAGATAATACTTGAGAAATTCAACAACCTGCTGTTTAACTTCTTCGGCTTTAACTCCCTTGAAGTGGGCTGAAACAACTGCCGGATATCCCTTAACATTAAAAGGTGCCAACAGTTCTAACAAATTTAAGTCTTCATCTTTTGAACGGGCAGCAAGATAGATCGCATCCGTCATCTGAATTACGATCAAAGTCAGGCCTGCGTCTTCAATTTCATCCAAAAGCTGCAGCAGCACGGCAGCTCCAACAACGTATTCATCTAAAACAGTCATGCTGATCAAAACTCTGCGCCGGTTAATTTCCAGCAGTTCACTGTTTCGAATCAGCTTTTCCAGTAGTTCTTTTTGAATCTCAGTTAAAGGTGAACGAAGGTATTCCTGGATTAGCCTTGTGTTGGGATCATATTTCCATAAGGCTGCAACGGCACTGGCATCTCTTGAAGTAGTAATATCATAAGTAAGACATCCTGTATCTTCATAAATACCCAGAGCCATCAAGGTTGCTTCAAATTCAGTTAATCCAATTTTTCGTGCCTGCAGCTCTTCAAATAAAATCGTTGTTGTTGAACCAATATCCTCTAGGCTTATTAAGTCAGTATCAAAATCAGGCTGGCCGGGATGATGATCATAGAGAATTACCTGCATGGCATGATCAAGGATATAGTGCCATTTGCCCAGTCTATCTCTTTTATTAGTATCAACAACTATCACATTTTCAATTTTCTCTGTATTAAGCTCTCCGGGATCACTTAAAGGAAGTAAATCGCGGTAAAGATTAATAAAGGAGCGAACATTGGTATGCTGGGGTTCAGGCAAAATAACAAGACTGTCAGGATGTATTTTAGAAGCTGCTACCAGGGCAGCCAGCGCATCAAAATCGCCATTTGTGTGCGTGATAATAACATCCACTAAAGAAAACCACACTTTCCAGGGCATTAATCACAAATATTAAACCTTATGAACTGAATAGTTTTATATATTGCAACCACTCATATTTTACTATAAGTTCGGGGCTTTTAAAATGAAGAAGCGAAATCAATATTATGAATCAGGCCCTGGGGTGGGTCTGATCATAAATTTCCCTGATTTTTCGCCTAGTGATCTGTGTATAAATCTGGGTGGTAGAGATATCAGAATGGCCAAGCATCTCCTGCACAGAACGTAAGTCTGCTCCATTCTCCAAAAGATGCGTGGCAAAAGAATGACGAAGGGTGTGAGGAGTGATTTCCCCATTTAAATTAGATTGCCGAGCATATTTTTTTAATATTTTCCAAAAACCCTGCCTTGTCATCCTATTCCCGTGATGGTTAATAAAGAGGGCAGGTTCATTGTTGATTTTAAGCAGCTTAACCCTGGAGTTATTAAGGTATTCGTTAACATGATCAATGGCAATAGAACCAACCGGGACAATACGTTCTTTCATACCCTTGCCGCGACAGCGCAAAAAACCTACATGGGGATCAAAGTCATTAATATCAAGAGAAATTAGCTCTGAGACCCTGATACCAGTGGCATAAAGCAGTTCAAGCATTGCTTTATCTCTGAGCCCATTTTGATTGCTTTTTTTAGGTTGGCTGAGAAGCAGATCAACTTCCTGTGTATTTAATACCCTGGGCAGCTTTTTTTCAATTTTTGGTGAGTTAAGCTGCAGGGCAGGATTATCTGTTATAACCCCTTCCTGTAACAAAAAGTTGAAGAAAGAACGGATCGATGCCGTGCAGCGAGATATAGACGAGGAAGCATAACCGTTTTTTTTCATTATAACAATAAATGAGTTTATAGAATCACGATCTATCAAATCAGGGCTTTCTAGCTTTTGTTCGTTCAAATACTTGATTAATTTATTCAGATCCCGTTTATACGAATCAAGAGTATTGATTGATAAACCTTTTTCTACGGAAAGATAATTTGTATAGTTTTTAAGGTGATCCTGCATAATATTAATTTTCCTCGTAATGAACCTGTAAAATATAAATATTCAACGTAAATAAACCATTTACCTGCTTGATCATAAAGTTTATTTACAAAAATTAATAAAATAATGTCTAGTTTAACTATTGCTGATCAAAGCATACTGCATAGCAATAATCGTCTTGCCGTCTTTTATTTCTCCATTAATAATCATATCTCCGACTTCTTTAAGGGGAAGCCTAATTACTGATATTTTTTCATCCGGATCGGTAACAGGCGCTGGAGCTTTATTTAAACCTTCAACTTTATAAAGATGTATCTTTTCATCACAAAAGCCCGGTGATGGATAAAAAGTAAATAGTTCCTGCCAGGTTGAACCTTCCAGCCCGGTTTCTTCTGCCATTTCTCGCTTTGCGCAATCCATGGGATCTTCTCCGGGTTCAAGTTTGCCGGCGGGGACCTCGAGTAATATCTCACCGGCTGGCTGACGGTGTTGTTTAACCAGGACCAGGTTATTTTCTTCGTCAAGAGCTAACATGGCAACTGCACCTGGGTGCTCAACAATTTCCCTGAAAGCAACCTGGCTTCCGGATACCTGGACCCTATCCTGCCTTACATTTATGATCCTGCCACGGTAAAGGTAACTGCTTGATAAAGTTTTTTCACTTAAATACTCACTCATTCTAATCACCTCTCAAGCCAAATCTGTCTATTTTTCTATATAACCAGGAGCGGCTAATCCCGAGGATGCGGGCTGCTTCACTTTTATTTCCATCCGCCTGGTTAAGTGCCCTGGTTATTGTTTCTTTTTCCTGTTCCTCTCTTTCTGTCCTGTAACCCTGGACAGTTGAATCTATAGAGCTATTTAAGTCGGAACCGTAACTTTTTCCGCCCTGGTTTTCATCAGTGCTTTTATTATAAAGCTTGCGTAATTTAGGGGGTAAATTTTCTAACTTTACTGTGTCTTCAACAGTAAAATTCAGGGCTCTCTCGATAACATTTTCTAATTCCCTGATATTGCCGGGCCAGTTATATGCACGCAGCGCATTTAAAGCTTCGTTGTTTATATCACTTACATTCATACCAAAAATCTCATTATACTTGGCCAAAAAAGCAAAAACAAGCGGTTTTATATCCTCAACCCGTTCTCTTAAAGGAGGTATTGGAATATGAATCACATTCAAACGGTAAAATAGATCCTTTCGGAATGCTCCCCTGCTCACTTTTTCCTCAAGGTCCTGGTTTGTGGCAGCGATAAAACGTATGTCAACTTTTACTGTTGCCGTATCACCAACCCTTTCATAAGCCTGATCCTGTAAAACTCTGAGCAGCTTACCTTGCAGTGAAAGGGGCATATCGCCTATTTCATCTAAAAATAAAGTTCCCCCGTTAGCACGATCCAGCAACCCCTCTTTACCGCCCTGGCTGGCTCCAGTGAAAGCCCCGCTCACATAGCCAAAAAATTCTGATTCAAGAAGATTCTCCGGGATAGCCGCGCAGTTTACCTTGACGAAAGGTCTGTTATTGCGGGGACTGGCCTGATGAACAGCCTGGGCCATCAATTCTTTACCAACACCGCTTTCCCCGCTCACCAGGACTGTTGACAATCCCTGGGCTGCCTGACGGGCATCACGGATCATATCGAGCATAACAGGGTTTAAGGTTATTATATCTTCAAACTGAAAAGGTTGATTCCGGTGACGAGCCTTCTTAAGTTCTTCCTGAAAATGAGTAAGACGGTTATTCATATTTTCAAGTCTTTCAGCCAGCTCCCTCAGTTCATCAACTCTGCGGAAACTAATTTTCCCGACCGCACCAATTACCTTTTGATCCCTGATTACAGGAAGTCTTGATACTACATAGGGTTTGCTGTCAATAAACTGAATATCATTTAATTCAGGTATCCCGGTTTTAACAACTACATGCATGCGGCTGTTTTCAATAACTTCACTGATCGGACGATGCATGACCGCGTTTTCTTCCAAACGCATAAAATCAAGAAACGTGCGGTTTACAAAAATAATCTTACTTTCTTCGTCTACAACTACAAGCGCATCATAGCCGATATCCAAAACCGTTTGCAGGGTCCGGTTCAGACTTTTTACAGTTCCCAATTCGGCGGCAACAGACTCTAATTCAGTTATATCCTGAAATATAGCAATTGCACCAATTACCCTGCCATTATCTATTAAAGGTGTTTTGTTAACTATGGTTGTTCCTTCTTTAAAAGAGTACTTGGCCCCGATCTCCACCAGGCCACTTTTTAAAACCTTATTCATTTCCAGGCCGGGCAGAATTTTATCAAGCTCACTGCCCTGGACCTGCTCAAAGTCTATTGAGAAAAGCTGTCCGGCAGAACGGTTAATGTAATTTATAAAACCGCTTTCATCAACCAGGATCAGAGCATTATGCATAGCCTGGCACATTGCATTTAACCTTGTATTAAGCATTCTTTCTTCTTTAAACAAAGAAGTAATCAGCTCAACCTTGGTAAAAAGCCCAACTACCTGGTCATTATTATCAACAACGACCCCGGTACCCACCGGTATCTTCCGGACTGCTTCGATAACTTCATTATAGGCAAGGTCTTTTGATATTTTAACTACATTGCGGTTATAGTATTTCTCAACATGATTATCCAGGGAAACTGACTTCAAAAGGGCATCGTACAAATTTGTCTTGGTGAAAATTCCAGCCAATGAGCCGTCAGTATTTAATACAGGAAGACCGTCGCGCTGGCTGCTGCGCAGCAGTCCGGTCGCTTTCTCCAAGCTGTCGTCTGCTTTTAACGTGGAAAAATTGCAGGTCATCATATTTTCCAGGCGCATAGCAGTCCTCCAGATCTTAAAACTTTATGTGGTTGCATTTTCTTTGAATCTCCGGGCTCGTTCAAGCAAATTATCGACATGCTGCAGGCTGACTTGATCGATACTTGCCCCATCAAGCATTCGGGCTATTTCTTCCCGGGCTTGCTGATCATTTAAAAGGGATGCCCTGGTAATGGTTCTGTTACTTTCTACATCTTTATATAAACTGTAATGACAGTCGGCCATGGAAGCTATTTGCGGACTGTGTGTTACACAGATAACCTGGTGATAACCCGAAAGTTGTGCCAGCTTCTCTGCCACTTTTTGTATTGTTGCTCCGCCAACTCCTGAATCCACTTCGTCAAAGATCAGGATCGGGACCAGGTCCTGTCGGGCTAAAATTGTTTTTAAAGCCAGCATCACCCTTGATACTTCTCCCCCGGATATTATCTTTGCCAGTGGTTTCAATGTTTCACCCGGGTTTGCAGAAAATAGGAACTCAACCCGATCTTTGCCCCCTGGAGAGTAATTGTCCCTATCATATGTATTAACTGAGAAATTAGCATTTAGCAGGGCCAGCTCTTCCAAGACAGCGCTGATCATCTGCTCTAAATTACGAGCAGTATCGCTGCGAATAGACCGAAGCTCCTCACATTTTGAATCAAGCTCAGTTTCTAGCTTTGAGACCTCCTGTTCCAGCTTTTCTGCAAGAGCTTCACTGTTTTCAAGACGTTCAATTTCGGCTTCCAGTTGATCGGCAAAAGCAAGGACATTCTCCACCGAGCCTCCGTACTTGCGTTTCAGGTTATTAACTAGATTTAACCGTTCCTGGATATTGATTAGTTCGTACGGTTCAAACTCAAGTTTTGATTGATAATCACGCAGTTCATGCGCAGCCTCATCAAGCTGGGCAGATGCAGATTCAAGTAGCTCCAGAATGGGGTTAATACCCTGGTCGATGTCGGCTGCTTCCTGAAGCATATGCAGAGATCTGTTGAGACGGTCAATTAGGGGCTCGAGGTGGCTTGTTTCATCACCGGAATAAATATCGGTATAGGCCTGATTAACCAGGGTAGTGAGCTTTTCAGCATTGGCAAGAAGTTTTTCTCGCTGAGCCAGCTCTTCGTCTTCACCGGGGTGCAAACCGGCATCCCTGATTTCTTTTAGCTGGAAAGAAGCGATATCAATCTTTCGCTCCCTTTCGGCGCTGTCTTTTCCCAGGGCAGCAAGTTCCTTTTTTGCATCCTGCCATGCTTTGAAAAGCTCACCAACACTCAACCTGACATCGTTTAGTTTCTTCCCGCCAAAAGCATCAAGCAGATCGATATGCTGTTCGGGATGCAGCAAAGACTGATGCTGGTGCTGACCATGTAAATCCACTAATCTCCTGCCAGTTTCTTTTAAAAGAGAAGCAGGTACGGCACGACCATTAATCCTGGCCACACTGCGACCATTACTGTATACTTCACGGGCGATAATCAGCTCTTCTGATTCTTCAATACCGGCACCCTGTAAAGTTTCTGATAACTGTGCTTTCAGGCTTTTAGTATATTCAACTATACCTTCAATATAAGCGCTTTCCTGCCCCTGGCGAATCTGATCTACCATGGCACGTTCACCGAGCAGTAAGTTAATTGCACCTATGACAATAGACTTTCCGGCACCTGTTTCTCCGCTGAGAATATTTAAGCCATGATTAAAAGTTAGAGTAAGATCGTCGATTAGTGCAAAGTTAGTTACCCTCAACTGAAGAAGCATTCCTGACCTCCCGTAAGATTTATTAAGCTTGCATGATTTATTAAGCTTTTAATTTTTGATGCAACATCCTGTAAAAAGAATAATCATGGAAACAAACCATCTTGATTTTCTGTTCAGACTTCTTAACAATTATTTTGTCTTCATCTTCCAGGGCAAACCGGACCTGTCCGTCGACGGTTAGAACCACCTGTACCAAGCGCGAATCTACCCGCAGCTTCATGGTATCGGCACCGTTAATAATAACCGAGCGGTTATAAAGGCTGTGAGGGCAAATTGGAGTAATCACAAATAAATTCATTGTAGGGTTAACTATAGGGCCTCCGGCTGAAAGAGAGTAACCGGTTGAACCCGTGGGAGTTGATACAATCACACCGTCCCCGGAATAACTTTCCATGAAATCTTCATTAACATAAGTTTCAACCTTAATAATCCTGGAAAATGGTCCCCTTGAAACTACAATATCGTTTAAGGCAAGGTATTTGCCAAGCTCCTGGTCCCCACGCATGAGGCGTGTTTCCATCATCATTCTTTCCTGGTAGCTGTACTGATTGTTACTAATGTACTGTAAAAAACGCTCCATCTGTTCAACTTCAATTTCGGCCAGGAAGCCTTTATGTCCCAGGTTTATACCAAGTACGGGAACATTCCAGCAGGCAAGATCCCGGGCAACCCGTAAAATTGTACCGTCACCACCAACGACTATAATTAACCCAAGGTTGTCGTGCCACTTCTTCAACTGTTCAGCTAAAGATACTTCACTATAGAAATCTGCCGACTTTTTATCAGCAACTCTCAGCTTCATTTGACGCTGCTTGAAAAACCTGGTAATTTTATCAACTACAAGGCTTGAATTTTTTTTATGCCAGTTAGGAATAACCCCTATATCTTTCACTGAAACCTCCGGTTAAGCTGTTTTCTTAACATAAAATTCTGCATATAACTGCTTCTTCCTGCCGGTCTCTCTAAATCAAAGTTCTTATATCTTAAGTTCACGACAAGCATCTCCAACAACTTGTTCTATTAAAGGACTGGTCTTTTGGGGACACAGGCAATTTTCAAGGTGATTTTTTTGTAAATATATGAAATATTCAATATTGCCTTTTGGTCCGGGATACTTTGAATATACTAATCCTCTAAGGCAGTAACCGGTTTTGGCAGAAAAAGAAACGGTATTGATTAAAACTTTCTGGTGCAATAACGGGTCACGGATAACCCCTTTACCTTTATCTGCATCACTACGGCCTACTTCAAATTGTGGCTTAACCAGGGCCAAAACTTTAGAAATATTGAGCTTTGCCAGGATGGGAATAACTTTCGTCAGGGAAATAAATGAAACGTCAACTACTGCAAGATCGGGAATTTCATCTAATTCATTCAGTGTCAAATCGCGGATATTAAAACGTTCTATAACTTTCACCTGGGAATTCTGCCGCAGCTTATAATCCAGTTGACCGTAACCTACATCAACAGCATAAACTTTTCTTGCTCCATTCTGAAGCAGGCAATCTGTAAAGCCACCCGTTGAAGCTCCAACATCAAGAACAACTAAATCTTTAACCTGCATTGAAAGTTCTTTAAGAGCCGCAGACAGTTTTAAACCACCACGGCTAACGAATGGATTTTCAGATTCTCGCAGATCCACATGATCGTTATGATCAATTAGGCTGCCCGGCTTATCGTTAACAATTCCGTTAACCAGAACATTCCCGGCCATAATTTCAGCCTTAATCCGACTGCGGCTTAAATCAGGCCGTTTTTCCTGCAAAATTAAATCCAGTCTTTTTTTATTTTTTTTAGCTGTCAAGTTACACCTTTAGCGGATGTTCTATCAACAAAAGAAATAGCTTCCCGGAAGATTCCATCAGCATCCAGGTTACAGCAGGCCAGCATTTCAGACCTCGTGCCGTGCCCGACGAAGCAATCACCAATTCCGAGACGCTTCAGGGGATAGTTTAGCCCTTTTCTCTCGAATAACTCCATTACTGCGCTGCCGAAGCCTCCAGCCAGTATATTTTCCTCTACGGTTATAACTTTTTCTGTTTTCTCTGCCCATTTTAATATTAGCTCTTCATCTAAAGGTTTCACAAAACGAGCATTAATAACCGCAGTTTTATAGCCCTGCCAGAACAACTTATCGGCGGCAGTCAGTGCTGCATTGACTGTAGTGCCTGCAGCAATTATTAAAAGGTTTTCACCGCTTTTAACAAGTTCACCTCTGCCCCATTTAAAGTCCGTCTCATCAGACATGTCCAGGCCGAGGCCTTTATCTCGCGGGAAGCGTATAGCTACCGGACCATCTTTGTAGCTTAATGCCGCAGTTAACATTTTTTGCAGCTCTACTTCATTGGCCGGAGCCATTATTGACATGTTCGGCATGCTGCGGAGATACGACAGGTCAAATAAACCCTGGTGCGTTTCTCCATCTTCTCCAACAATACCAGCCCGGTCGACAGCAAATATTACAGGCAGCTTTTGCAAACATGTGTCATGAAGGATTTGATCATATGCGCGTTGTAGAAAAGTACTGTAAACGGCAAATACGGGGCGCATTCCCCCTGCGGCAAGCGCTGTGGCCAGCGTGACCCCGTGCTGCTCGGCGATACCCACATCGTAGAAACGATCAGGGTAAGCTTTAGAAAACTTTTTCAAACCTGTTCCGGCAGTCATTGCAGCTGTCAGTGCTACAATGTCCGGATTTTCATGAGCCAAGTCCAGTAAAGACTGTCCGAAAACATCAGTATAAGTAGGCGTTTTTTTGCTCTTTTTTGGCAGCCCGTTATTTAAATCAAAAGGACCGATACCGTGAAATACTTCCGGTGATTTTTCGGCGTAATGGTATCCCTTGCCTTTTTCAGTTACTACATGAACAAAGACCGGCCCGCTCATTTTGTTGGCCTGTTTTAATATTGACCTCAAAGCAGAAATATTATGCCCGTCTACGGGACCAAAATAAGTAAATCCAAGCTCTTCAAAAAGTATACCCGGCATAATCAGGTATTTTAAGCTGCTTTTTAATCGCTCTGCACTGTTGATCAGTCTTTTACCAACAAGCGGTATTTTATTTACAAATACTTCAAAATCTTTCTTTAGTCGGGAATATTTTGGGTCAGAGCGAATTCTGCCCAGGTACGAGGACATGCTGCCTACATTTGAGCTGATAGACATTTTGTTATCATTGAGGATAACCATTACGTTTGCCTTGATGTGACCGGCATGATTAAGAGCTTCAAATGCCATACCTCCGGTCATGGCACCGTCACCAATTACAGCAATCACCTTATGGCTGCCGCCTTTTAGATCACGGGCCTGGGCCAGGCCAAGTGCAGCAGAAATAGAGGTGCTGCTGTGACCTGTTAAGAAGGGATCGTGCTCACTTTCAGCAGGTTTGGGAAAACCGCATAACCCTGTTCGTCGACGTAGAGTGGGAAAACGGTCCCATCGTCCCGTTAGCAGTTTATGAGGATAACTCTGATGGCCAACATCCCAGATTATTTTGTCTTCAGGACTGCAATAAATGCTGTGCAAGGCTACAGTTAATTCTACGACACCGAGGCTTGCAGCAAGGTGTCCTCCGTTATCGGCAACTGTTCGAACCATATACTGCCTTACTTCTGAACCAACCTGTTCCAGCTGTTCAACAGATAATTTTTTCAGGTCATCTGGCAGATTTAAACCGGCAATTAGCTCTGACACTAAAAATCACTCCAGGTTCTTACCTTACTTTTCTGAACCAGTTTACTGGCTGCTCAATTCTGCTTAAAATAGATCCTACCATTAACATCACATCAGTTGAATAATTAATTGCTATAATTTTTCCCCAGGCCTTTCCACCTACGGTTAAAGCCGCGACCAGGGCAGTAAGTAATATACCAATGTAAAACTCAGCCTGGTCCATGGGTATGGTAATCATAATCCTGTAAACCAGGATTGCCGCCAGGGTTCCGCTGACCACTCCACTAATATCCCCGGCCACATCATTGCAATAATTAGCGACCTGCTCTGCATGCTTGACAAGGTAAACACCTTTTTTAGCCCCGACTACTTTTCTGGCTGCTTTGGCATTTAATGGCCCGATTTTGGCTGCTGCTGCTGCAGTACCGATCAGATCAAATATTACACCAAGGGCAACTACCGTCAGCAGGATAATAAAAGCAGCTACGAGCGATTGAATTTCAGTTAAGAAGTACTGGGTCACAAACCCAAAGGCAATCGCCAGGAAAAATGTATAAACTGATATCTTTATTACCCATATAGCTCGCTGGCGATTCTTATTTTTACCGGCCAAACCGTCATCACCTTTATACAAAGAAACATAAGTGGTAATAAACCAGGTAAACTTTGCGGCTTAGGTCCAGCAGGATTTCCCGGGTAGTCACCTGTCGTCACCGAACAGGCAGTTCCCTTTTCAGACTACCCCCGCCGTGTTACCATCAGCGGAGCTGGATTACCACTTAGCTCACACTTTAATCCCTGGTTTATTTCTCTTTCGAGAGCAGTCTAGAAGATTTCCTCCCTGGCGCCTGGTCTCCCCTAGCCTCTTTTGCAATGTGGGTTTAAGGAGTAAACTCCCTCCACCCACATCACTCAAGGCAGGCTACACTGCACCCAGCTTTAACCGCATGCAGGTTCATTCCCAGGTAGTAATAACTTGTAGCTAACAAGCTACTACCACGGTGGGTCTCCACGAAGGCAGGGTCAACGCCTACATGCCATTGTAGATCGCCCCATCCTTCTTAACTCCCAGCAGCAACTCCCGACTGGGCGTCGGCAGCCACCACCAGGAACTTCATCGATGTGCCCTTAACGGATTTTTAGGCCCGTTTTCGGAGAGGGGCACCAACTAGAATACTGCACCACTTATGTTTGTGTGCACGATATTATAGCACAATCAGTCCTTTTCCTCAACAAGATCTAAGGCTTGAAATATGCTGTTACTCTATGCCATAATGCAGTTTGCAAGCTTTCAGGGCATTTTTCATCAGCATCCGGTTGGTTACTGAACCCACACCCTTCGGAACAGGTGAGATAGCTTTGGTTTTATCCTTTACAGCATCGAAAGAAACGTCTCCAACAGTTTTGGTCTTCTGCTTGCCTTTATCATTTAGTACGGGCTCACCTTTTTCGTCAAAAACCTTGACCCTGTTGATTCCAACGTCAATAACAATTGCACCTTCTTTAACATGCTCGGGACCAATCAAATCTGCTTTACCAGCGGCAACAATCAGGATATCGGCGTCGGTTGTGTGTTTTTCTAAATTGCCTTTCATGCTGGTGAAAACATGAGTAACGCTTGTAGTAGCGTTCCGGTTCAGGGCCAGCAGTGCGGAAGGTTTCCCAACGGTATTTGAGTGTCCGACAACTACTATTTCTGCACCTTCGAAGAAATCTTTAGGATCAACTTTTTCTTCATCGCGGGCATAGCGTTCGAGAATTTCTATACATGCAGCCGGGGTAGCAGGTGGAAATGTTGCTTCACCCAGGGTCAGCTGTCCCATGTTAAAAGGATGGAAGCAGTCAATATCTTTACCAACATCAATAGTATTTATGACTGCATAGTCTGAAATATGTTCCGGGAAAGGCCTCAAAGGGAGGATTCCGCTAACTTCTTTGTCATTATTTAGCTCTTCAACTACTTCTTTTACCTGCTCTTCAGTAGCATCTGCAGGCAGCGTTTTGTTAACATAATTAAATCCTGCTTCTTCACAGAATTTCTCCACCTGTCCACGATACATCTTGGAGCCAAAATCATCTCCGACCAGGAGAGTCGCTATACCGGGAGTAATTCCCTTATCTTTTAGTTGTTTGGTCTCGCTTTGGATTTCCCCCATTATTTCTTCACCAATTGCAACACAATCAATAACCTTTGTCATCTTTACAATTCCCCTTTCCATTGCTTTATTTTCTATTTGTTGGGCTGATTGACCCATAAATGATAGCGCTTCTTCCACATTATATCAACTAATGGGTCTGGCTGTAACCTTTACTTAAACTTATCTACAACATTTTTCAGAGTTTCATCGGCAATCTTACTGCCTTCTTCAACCAGGTGATCCATTTCTGCTACAGTTTCTTTGATGAATTGATCATCTTTAATTGCTCCCAGGTTAATAAGGACATTTAACTGACCGCTAACCAGCGCTGCTTTCAGGAAAGCTACACCACAACCGACATCTGAGATAGCCAGTTTAGTTCCGATCTGCCCCATTCTTTCGTGAATCTTGATGCCGGCATAAGATTTGCGCATTATCTCCATGGGCACTGAGCAAGCCTCTTTGGAGCAATCTTCCAGCACCTTGGCTTTGTGCGCCGCTTCCTCGGCAGTATCCTTGGGCAGGCCGTAGGCTTTGGACAGGGGCTCAAATACTTCGGCATCTTTATCTACCAGCACTTTTAACTCTTCAATAATCTTGTAGCCTTGATCCAACAAGTCTTTTACTTCATCTTCCACGTCGGCAAATTTCTTTTTGCCAACTGTAAGATTTCCAACCATGTTTGATAGAGCCATCCCTATAGCGCCACCCATTGCCGCCGCTCCGCCGCCACCGGGTACCGGTGCCTTTGATGCCAGGACATCAAGGAAATAGCTGCAGCTTTTGTCTGCCATCGTCATAAATACCAACCTCCTAATAATTTAAAGTTAAAAACTGTTTGGTTTTTAATGATTAACCACCAGTTCTGGATCCTAGCTTTTTCGTTCAATTATTTTTTTTGCGATCTCTTCCAATATTTCCGTATCATATTTAAGCTCTTTTACTGCTGTAATAGATCTTTCATAAAGTTCTAGAGCTTTTTCTCTTGCCTTTACCGAACCAAGTAAGGCCGGATAAGTGGCTTTTGCCTTTTCCAGGTCAGCGCCGGTAGGTTTACCAAGTTCGTCGGTTGTTCCTTCACAGTCAAGTAAATCATCGATGATCTGAAATGCTGTGCCAATATTATCGGCATAAATTTTAAGCTTTCCCAGCTCTGATTTCGTTGCACCTGCCGCAATTCCACCGCAGATAACAGCCGCTCTCAGCAGCGCACCGGTTTTTTTCTCAGATATCCTCTCAATTTCTTGAACTGTTAAATCTTTTCCTTCAGCTTCCAGATCCAGCACCTGGCCACCGATCATCCCGCTCATCCCTGCGGCTTCACTTAACTGGGTGAGGATCTTTACTGCCTTCGCTTCATTGCCTTCTATCTGGCCATAATGGGCAACAGTTTCAAAGGCCAGGGTTAGCAGGGCATCTCCGGCCAGGATTGCCATCGCATCCCCGTAGACACAATGACAGGTTGGCACTCCCCTTCTCAGCCTGCTGTCATCCATTGCAGGCAGATCGTCATGGATCAGTGAATAGGTATGAATGTATTCCAGGGCACAGGCAAGATTAACTGTATCATCGTCAATGTCACTAATTGTTTCGGCTGCAGCTATTGTTAATATCGGCCTTAGCCTTTTACCCCCTGCTTCAAGGCTGTAACGCATTGCCTCAGAAAGTGCCGGAGGGGCCTGATCGGGTAGTTGTTTTAAGAGGGCAGCATTGATTATCTCTTTTTTTTCCTGCAGGTATTGATCAATGCTGACCATTAAATGCTTTCACTCCCGTCATCATCATGCAGATTGCCTGTTTTTTCAACATCAACACCCTGTAAAGTTTGCTGTTCTTCTTTTAGCAGGTATTCAACCTTGTATTCTATTTCTGCCAGCTTTTCCCGACAATATCTTGACAGGGCTACCCCTTCCTGGAAAGAAGCAAGAGATTCTTCCAGGGG
>Ga0207421_10002645_pt1 | contig 22095 bp, 25 predicted proteins | sample SodLakKL_010_SED_4_FD_187542 | JGI IMG/M metagenome (GOLD analysis project Ga0207421, IMG submission 187542) | Alkaline sediment microbial communities from Lake Tanatar, Kulunda Steppe, Russia - 8KL_010_SED (SPAdes) (version 2) | ecosystem: Environmental > Aquatic > Non-marine Saline and...
CAACCTTAGAACCTTGGTTCATCTTAGCCGGTGAATGCTCATCAGTAAGTTTGAAGAACTTCAGGTACTTACTTGGGTTGTTTTCATTAGATTCATTGGTAAGCTTTTCAGAAGCTTGCTCAACCTCGAAACGAACATCGCGCTCTTTGGCAGTGCTTTCTGTTTCAGGTTCTGTCGAATACCCAGTGTAGAGACCCTCTTTAGTAATAAACAAGGTTCCGTATAGGTTTCTTTTGTCATCCATTTCAACACCCGGAGGCGCTGATATGTAAATAGGATGGTTTCTGTTGAAGTCAATAGCTTCCTGAACTTCTGGGTTGCTTGCTCGCGGTGGTCCAAACTGTTCAATGATATAAGATTCGTTCCCAATAGGAACGAATAAAGGTTCCGTCGATCCTCTTTTTGCTCTGATGGTAGTGAAACCCGCAAACGCTGTACCCGAGTCAGCTATTTGCACATCAGAAAAATCGACCGCTTCAATGTTAAGTCTGTATGTTCTCATTCTTGATCCTCTATCTTTTTAGGGTATGGGTCTCCTGTTTTACTCAATAATTAGTGGATGACCCGTTTATAAGGTCATTCCTTTGAGACCGCCAAGTCCTTTACCTCTATCAGGTAATGAAGGGGTGCTAATCTGATAATGATACTTCCACACCGAACCCGGAGGGGATGAAGAATGAATCAGCATTGCCACATCATAGATAGAGTCAGGCTCATTCTCTTTCATCACAAAGGAGGTAGGTGCTTCTTCTGTCGATTCATAACCCGTTAGGTCCAACTCATGAGTTTCCAGTTTCGAACCACGATGTAGATAAAAAGTTATCGAATCAGGAGGGGTGTCACTCATGTATTCCCATGTGAACTTGATATTGGCGTTCTCAGGGTCTACGTTGTATTCAATACTATGGATTCGTGTATCAGCATGTTCAATAGAGGGTTCAGGAGCTTCGTCTGCATCTATCAACGCTGTAAGTTTCTCTGAAATGTCTTTCCACTCTTCCCACGTATCCGGGAGCTTATCAGCTGGTACATCGAACTCTCTGTTATTGAAATAAAATACAACCTCTTCGGTGAAGTGTATTTCACCTGGATCCGGCTCAATCTTCAATAACGGAGTGCGGACTAAGAAGTTGAAATACACAAGAACCATCTTACGTTCTTTCATCCACTCAAACATACTATCATCTGGGAGTATGTCTGGGCCATGAGTAAGCTCGATTGACAGCGGAATTAGGATCTTTGTTTGTCCGGCGTAGATACTGTAAGACACCCAATGAACTCTATCGTACAACCAAAAGATAGTATCTTGGGCTATCGTGGCATCTCTTTCGCTCGCAAAGAGGGCCACACATTTGAATGTTCGTTGGGCTTGGCGTACTTGGGCTTGTACACCGGTATTATCAGGACCCCAACGAATTGAATTCATCACACTAGAGAGTTGATTACCAGCTGGTCGATCATCTACTGTCCAAGAGTCATCGCGGAAGTAAGTTACATAGGGAAGCTGCAAATCATCCATGCCACTTGAATCTTTTAGCTCACCCAGCTGTTCACGACGTCTATATACCGCATACTCTTGTGGTGCCCAGACCACGCGGTCAGTTGGATTTTCATCAATAGAAAATAATAGCTTGCCCAAAAACTCATCCATGGCATTGCGAATGCTATAGATTTGTTCCTGAACATTGTAAGGAATTTCTTCTTGGGGGTAATAAAAGTTACTGGATTGAATCATGCTCTGTGCCCTCTTTCGATAGGTCTCTTATAAATTGAACAGCAGATGTGAGCACATCTTTAGACACATCTACTTTCTTCCACTCCGCAGCATCATCCAGAACCATCTGTTCAAACTTACTCATGAGCTCTTTTTTAGAAATCATACCCTCTTGAGTATTTTGATACAATGAAGGGTCAATCTCTGCAAAGTCCTGGTTCGTTCGAATATGCTCCCACGAGGATACTACCTTTCTAATATACACATCAGGGCCGTAATAGGAGCGAGCTTTTTCCGGGTTTGGACATTGTGTAATAGTGTAAACGGGTAAGGCATTTTTATGCTTGACAGGTGGTAATTGCTCTCCATATTTCACAGACACTAGCTCACAAAAGACGGGTACTTTATGTCTGTGCCATTCCTGCATGTCGCTGTGGTATACCCAATGGTAGCGTTGCCCCTGCTCATCTATTTTCTTGGCGTACAGAGAACCCAAATAGGTATTGGGTAGTGAATCAGCTACATGCACATGACCTGCAAGAAGTTTCTTAGCGTTAGGTACCAGTCTTTTGAAATCAATTTTTATCTCTTCAGGGATGTGGCCTTGCTTCTTATCCTCAACGAAATGATGGCATATGCATAAATCGAATTCTTTGTCTGCATCAATCTCATACTTCGCTAAGGGGTTTTTCTCTTTCAACTCCACCAAACTATGAACAGGGGCTTTGTAGAAAGGGATTGCAATGCAAGATAATCCAGCTGCTGTGAACTCGGTAGGGTATGAGTATAACGCATACTCAACATTCGAGTGGCTGAACAAGCTGGCATACTCGTACGAGAGTATCTGACCTGTCTCGGACTCATCTTTCTCTATGTCATGGTTGCCCACAACAATGTGAACCTTGGATGTCTTCAACCCTGCTAAGAACTTCATTACCAAGTAATGAGAACGTGGGCCGCTGTGAAACTTATCAATCAAGTCACCTGCAAGGATTACCTCGGTGGATGGGTTATTATATTCATGTTCGTGCACCCAATCGATGACTTTGTTAGAGACTGCTGATTGCCACTCTGTTTCTCCGCTGAGATGCAGGTCTCCCAAAACCCAAGCTCTCTTAGACATTAGCTGACATTCCCCCGAAATTGAACTTCTTTATAGGTGAAGAATCATCTATCATTGCTAACAGAACCTTCATTAGAGTTTTTCGCATCAACTGATTTCCTTTACCTTGGAATGTGTATCGATGGATTCGAGATAAGCTGGTGGGCATGTAGTCTGTTAGCTTTAGATTGATTTGATACTTCTCACGCTTCTCTCTCAGTATGTCCTTGACCTTCTGACATACCTTATCATCTTTGGCGATTAGAACAGGAAGAACATCAGCGTAATCACCGACGCCGTAGTGCTCAATGATGTAAATAAGAGTATCATGGTCAAGGTCTTTTTTACGTAGGATTGGTTCAATGTCATCGGAGGTATCTCCCATAAGTGCTTTATATACTGCTACTCGTTTCATAGTAGGTTTGAATCCGAATTCGTTGATAAAACTCTCTTCCGTATAAGGCTCTGTATCGCCAAACCATACCATGTGCACTTGGGACCCTAAGCAAGCATACCAATCTGAATCATTGGCCACACACAGTATCTTATCTTCTTTATCCATGTCAGGAAACTTCAACGGCGCTTCCAAATCCTCATGTGCTTCATTGAAAAGCAATAGGGACTTGATTAGGTCATCTGCTTCTCGCGAAGGTACCCTGATAATTTTTACATTGCTGTTACATGTTTGAGTTGCATAAAACTGCACAAAGTCTACCGTACGATAGAACACATTAGGTTTATTGGTGCGGGAGCTTTTGTACGTCTCTGAAATGTATTGGCGCGCCTGTACTTTACTGGTGGCGTTGTCAAACAATAGATAGATGTGTTTCCCTGTTTCGGCTAACTCTTCTATGTATCGAATCATCTTCAAAGCCATGCGAGGATAAACATTGCCATCTTTCCTACCCGATGTTTGTATGTTCACCTCTTCCAGCTTTTTGCCAGTACCTTCTTTGACTTTGTCCTTAACCCCTGAATGGTACATGAAATGAGCGAGGGCAAACATATCAATACAAACCACAGGGTATAGAGGGTCGAAGTCTTTTTTCTGAAGAGATAGAACTGCATCCATATTTACCTTAGCCTTGAATCACGGTCTTGGTCTTGTACTCATTGGGGGCCACTTCAACAATTTTCTTGGGCGGCTCATTTGGATTCTTCTTCTGAGACTCCATCAATCGTGAACGAGCACTCTCCAATTCCATCAAAGTAACAGGACGGCCATCCAAGACATAAGTTTTACCTTTGTCAGTGAAATCACTCGTTGTCTGCATCCTTTTCCTCCATAGCAGGTCCTCGCGAGGCCCGCATCAATAATTCTTTATACTTCTCAACACCAACTATGCGAGCCCACCATTGGTGAACTTCTTCTTTGGTGAGGTTCTTTCCATTCACAGGGGAACGGTTGTGGTCTAATTTATCGTGAGACCATCTGTTCATCACCACAACATTATCTACATCATACACCATGTGCCCAGCTTTACTAGCTGGGATTACATGAGCAGGGTCTAATGTAGCAATCAACGTCCTAGGCGCATGCATTTTGAATTCCTGCCATTCCGCTACTCGGAACACTCGTTGTGCACGACATCTATTCACATCGCGTGCAAACACCTCTGCTACAACGTTGTTCCATTCTATATCTCCTGGTCCTCTTTGATAGTTAGCCACTATGTATACCTCTCTTCAATGGCTTTGCTTTCTTGAAAAACACTCTCCCCAACTCTTCAGGCGTCACATCTTTATTGAGAGCCTTGAGTTTGATAACAGATACCACAGGATGCTTGAACTTGTGGAACTTGCCTTCTTCATCTAATAAGGTGACAACACCTCTACGTATGTCTGTTTCAGTTATAATGAAAGTCTTCCTGTCGAGCAGGTCATCTCTGTACATGTCCTCATCTTCAATCTCTTCCGTTTGCTTTGAGAGGAGGGTTGAGATGGCTTCATCTGGGGTGAGTTGTCTTTTACCCCAACGCTTATACTCTATGGTAGGGAAAAATCCTTCTTCCGCCAATTTGTATTTGATGTCATAGATGAACTTCTTGACAGCTTCCTCTATTGTCTTGTTGTTGGAATGCACATCACGTATAATGGAATCCCATTCCATTTTGAAGGCTGGTAAGGCGTCTACTCTTATCTCCGCATGCCCTGTGTAGGGAATGAAATCTACCTGGCATGGCATCTTCTCAGCCACTTTGGAGAACTTCTTATTGAATGTTTGTATGATGTCATCAATACGCAAAGGCATCTTCTTCCCAATCAGTCTTCAAAGTTTCGTATCTATATATAATCACGTCGATATCCCTAAGAGATAAATCGATGGGTTCAGTAGAAGAGAACCAACGGCGGATATATGAATTAGTCATTTTTTTATCCCCTAAGTCCTCTACATGGGAAGGGACTTGCATGAATTTGGTATTCAAGTCCGCTTGTTTGAACTCCCGTGCTAGCTTATAACCTGGTGCATCGTTATCAGGGATCAATACCACGTAGGGGAATTTACTCAATAGATACTTCTTTACCTCTGTCAATGAAGAACCAAACAAGTAAGTTGTGTTGGGCTCTACAGCATACAAGCGCGCCGCATCTACTAACCCTTCACAGATGTATACAGGCTTAGTCTTATCTAGCTCTTTGTACCTGAAGATGAAGTCCATTGGTTTAATGTATAAGGACTTGAGCTTGCTCTTGTTATTGACTGCCCTTGCCTCTATTGAAAGCCAGTTACCATCAGGGCCATACAACGGAACAATTACTCTTCTGTGTACGTTCAATTGACTGGGCTCTTCGCCTTCTTCCACTTCATATCCAGAGGTGTACTTGACATTCATCGCATACTCAAAACCCCAATCCTCCGCCGTCTTTTCAGGGATACCCCTATCTTGCATCCATCTTCTAACATCGGCGGCTTTATGCCATGGAAGGGTATTACCTTCCTGAAGAGGTTGTTTCATCTTTTTATACTTCTCAATCACATCCACAGGGGATTCTTCATTCGCATACATCTGAGCCATGCGCATAAGCATTTCAGGTGTGTCTTGTTTGAAATCAAACTCCTTTTTGGAATCTAATCCACCAACCCAATGTCGCGCGCCTTTCCCTGTCAGCTCGTATACCAATTGAGGTAATGTGCCGCTTTTCTTACAGGAGTGGCAATAATAAACACCCTTGCGTAAGTTGACGCTGAAAGAAGGGTTCTTGTCATTATGGTAAGGGCAATGACATCTGGCTGAAGAAGATGTAACGTTTTTTATCTTCACCCCAGATGCCCTCAACAAGACCTTATTTTGTTCAGGCGTCAAGAACAGACGTTGTGTAGGAGAATCGTTCATGTCTATATAATCAAGGGTAAGATGAGCTAATGAATAGTGTGTTGGCCTATTCGCTCAATAGTAGGTAAGTTAGTTTTTAGATAATCATGAATGTCTTTCTTTCTTCGTCGTCGAGGATGGCTACCACCGTTGTGGAGATAACCACCCGTCTCTAACATCTCATTCATGGCTGCTTTGAGGGAAGGTTGTTCCTCAGGCGCTGCTTCCAATCCATAATGTATAAGCTGACCCTTTTTAGTATCAAGAACATAATGAATTCCATATACTCTGAGGTTGTCCTTGATTTCCCTCCATAGACGGGTACCTTTCTCTATAAGCTCAGACGACTCGAGGAATTCCATGAACTCCTCTTCGGTGAAGAAATTCTGGGGGTAGTCGTCAATGTCGAAAAACACCTTGACAACATCCTCGAGTCGCCCTCTTCTTTGTACCGGTTCTTTGACGAACCTAATAAATCGGTACGTGTTCATTATCTCTTCTTTTTCCCACCTGCACCGCGCAGCTGTCGCATGGCCCATTTCTTTGTCGTCTTCATGTCGATGCCGTGGCGCTTACCTGTTTCCCAAGCAACACAAGCGTTTCGGAATTTACGGAAAGTCAGGATTACCTGCATTCCCAGTTTCCTTTCAATCGCCCATCTGTTTCGACGTAAGAATTCAAGAACTTCCTTTCTCATCTCAAGATCCACATTCGGAATCTCAATCTTATCCAAAGCCGTTTCAATCAACGCCAAAATCTGGTCGTAATCGAATACCATGTCAATGCTGTAGCATCTGTCATCAACGGCGGGTGGTACTTTGAGCAAGTTTGAAACGAAGATCATGCGAGAACGGAAATAGAAGTCTTTGATTGACTCTCCCTCTTCGTCTTTCTTGGCCTCTTGTACGTTGGCTTTGCCAAGGTCATACCTCTTAGATGCGCTTTCAAAAATGACATGTCCACGTTCATCTTGATGTACACGCGCTTCCTCTACATCTGGCAGGAACCCTTCATCAGCATCAAGATGCGGCATTTCATCAATATCTTCCTCTTCTTCTTCATCATCTTCAGCAAACAACGCACTTAGGTTAGCACGAGTATAGGTAACGTGTCTATCCTCAATCTCAGTGTTCAAAGCTCCCTTGAGATAGTTAGCCGCTGTCTGGTCTTCAAGAATCTTGTCATTATCATCTAAGACCAAGATAGTGTTCTTCTTATTATCATACAGCAATTGAAGAAGACCTGTTGAACCACCAATACCACCTGTCTTGCTGACAACCTTCTGACCCGTTCGTTCGAGGGCTGCTTTCTCTTCTTGGAAGATTTTTTTCACAGAACGTGACTTACCTACACCGGGTGAACCGTAGACAAACAATGCCCATGTATTAGGAGAAGCATGAGCCATCTCACGAAGCATAACCTCAAACTCTTCAAACTTCTCAACAGCTTCACCTTGTGCTTCATCTTCAAACACATCCGCATCATCTGGGTGGTATAGAGGTTCTTCTGGTTCAGCAGGACCTACTTGATAAGATTGGGCTCCGCCTCCAACGGTGGGTGATTCGCCCCCTTGTGCTTGCCATACCTTCCGAGCATTATTGAACATGGTTTGTGAACCAACCGGTTGGTTATTGGCTGTGGCCCATCTCACGTAATCTGTGAAGTCACCGCCTTGTGTTTTCAGGAACTCAATCACCGCATCTCGTTTTGATGCCTCTTTGATGCGTTTGGATGCTTCAGCATACTTGTAAGCCTCAGCAATCATACCAGGCACTTCTTCAAAATCATCAGCGGTGGCATCAGCACTAAGCATCTTATCGCCAACAGTGTTGACTAGCTGCACAATGTTCACATTAGGGCTAATGGAAATCGTGATGTCAGGGTCATCCATTTCTTTGATGCCCTTATACAAGTCCACGCAAACAACTTTTGTTGAGCGGTCTTCCAATGAAAATGTCACACGGAAAGAAAGGTTGGGGTCACTTGTCATTGAGAAATAGGCTACATAGGAATCACCATTTCTCTCGAAGTAATAAGGTACGCTACCAGGATAAGCTTCTAATCCTGCCTTGCGCGCCATCACTTTAGCTACTTTATCTGCTAGCTTTTGTTGTTCCTCATCACTTCTCTGTAGGAAGGAAGCCTCATGAAGAACTGCGTGTTTCGGGCTAAAGAAAGGGGCGGGTTTGTTTGCTTGTTCAAATAATGTCATATTTTGGACTCTCTCTTATAGGTTGTACGTCTAAGGCATGGTGCCTATGAAAATTAGTGTACTATAGGAGAGAGACCAGAATCAGGATTCTTCTTTGTTCATGAGCTCTAAAGCGCGAGCAAATGGAGAGTTATCTCGGTTTCTATGGGCGTGAGTGTCTTTGGTATTAGCAGCATCTTCTTCTTGCTGCTTACGGATAAGGTTCTCACCTGTGGCTGTACCTAACACAATTTGCCCTTCGGAGGGGTCAATAAAGACAGCCACAATGTTATGGTCTAAACGTTTGAGAATCTTCTTTTGTTTGCGGGTAAGGTTCAGTACATCGGGCTTTGTTTGCCACTCAACGATATCTCCCACTTCTGTGAGAGGGTAAGTCAACAGTATAGGTTGGGGTCCTTTTTTCTTAGCCATACAAAAAAATCACCCAGGCCGAAGCCTGGGTGAATCTCCTCCTTACTCTTCAATCGACTTTTGATCTTTGTTCTTCCCCAACTGAATCCGGTGAGGAGCGAAGTCTTCGTTACGTGGAACGGTAACGGTAAGGAGTCCGTTTTTGTATTCCGCTGAAGCCTCACGAACATTGAAACGTGAGAAGGGAATTGGGATGTCTAGGGTGACCTTCGAAGTCTTTAGACTCTTTCGTAGATATACCTTAGAAGACGATTCCTCTTCCTTTTGCTTCTTGAGAGAGTTGTCCTTGTCCACCTTGATTTGCATTGTGTCGCTTTCGAAAGAGATGTCGATGTCCTCTTCCGCATAACCAGGTAGAGCAACGCGGAACGTTAGGTCGCCCGAATCCTTATCCATGACAATGTCGGTAGCAGGGAAATTGGGCAGGTCCGCAAAAGCTTTCTTAGCTCTCTCGAATACGCTTACACTGGTGTTAGGAAATTCCTTTTCCCGTATTGTTCGAATGATGTCGTCAATCGTTGGGCTTCCGTCTGTGTAAGGGTCTGTAGTTGTAAGGTTCCAACCACCCCAACCGCCTGTGTTCGGTGGCAAAACCGAATTAGACGTATAACGCGGTTGAGTCGACTCTACAAACATAGAATCCAGTGCATTTGAGAAATCATCCAATACGTGTGTAAGGTTGAAGATGGGAGTAGGAGTAGGTGCCATAATTGACCTCCTGTGTACAATCACTTGCCGTTCGACGAACGCCTCAAGTGTGTACTTGATAAAGTTTGTTGCCCTCCAACGGAGCGGCTGTTATAAACACGAAACAGGATAAGCTGTTGCTACATCCTGTTTGTTGTGCTTACGATAATTAGTGGTTAGTAAAACCCTGTTTTCAAAAAATCAATCAATCAACTCTTCATCGAGTAAGCAAGCTTCAGTCAAATGCTCAAGCATCTTGTTGATACTTTTTGACTTATCAATCTGTCGTTTGATTTCTTGGCATTTCCTTACAGCATCCAGACTCATGTTCCTGCGCTTCAATTCTGCATTGACGTGGCTGCGTACTAACTGCTTGGCGTCATTGAGATAATACTTCTGGTAATTTTCTCCACCAAATGTCTTACTCAACAAAGGTTGAAAAACTCCAATTACCTGTTCCTTATCTTCTGTCTTATCAAGCTTGATGGGGGCACTCATGTTCTGTTCCTTTATGTGTGTTCTGTTACTTAGTACCTATCGATAGGGCACTGAATCACCTTTTCGCGCTTTCTCAATCTTCTCATACAAATCAACCAGCAAATGAGATACATGGGTGCTGGTCATGTAAGACCCGTGTCTCACCTCTTCAGAGATACTTTTGATTCCTTTCTCGAGCTCTTTGTACACGGCGGGTTGTTTACTATATAGCTTACCCAGCAATGAAGATGAAGGAGATTCATCTACCTTCTCTCCTGTCATCACATTCTGCCTATGGCGGAAAAGAAAGAAGCTCACAAGGAAGACCCAATCGACTGCCTTGTTCTCTTTCCGCATTGCCTCTAATTCGTTGCTGAGTTTCTTGCCTTCCCCTTCTATCATCATCTTCAACGTACCCAGACTCGAAGACTCGGATAGAAACTTGAAGTTGTCCTCGATTTCTTTGACGGTGAAGAACTCACCTATCATAGCGCGCTCAAGGAATTGAATAGCGCGTCTCAATGAACCTTTGGCGTTGTTGACTATTAGGAAGATACCTTCTTTCTTGAATTCAGCTGGTAGTTCGTCCCATAACCCTTCTTCTGCTAAGATGTGTTTCAGTGTATAAGCGACATCACGTTCTGTGATGTTCTTGAAATAATAAGGCTGACAGCGGTCCATAATAGATTGAGGTACCTTACTACCACCGCTGTCAGCCATGCTAAGGAGGATGAAATGGACGTAAGGCGAGGGCTTCTCGAGAAACTTATGGAACGAGTTCTTAGCTGCTGTGCTGAGCTGATCAATCTCTTCAATGATAAATACGTGCTTAGGCCCGTGGAGCGGTACAGTGTGTACTGTTTGCTCTATCAAATCAATTACATCATCTTTACTTGACGAGCTTCCATCCAGCATGTGAGTACAACCACGGCTAAACTTCTCATCAAAGATGTCTTTACAGGTGGCGCATTCTCCACACGGATTGCCTTTCTCATCCTTATGCTTACACTGAATAGCTGCTGCTGCAAGAAAAGCCAATGTAGTTTTCCCTGTGCCTGTCGGGCCTTGAAAAAGCATAGCAGAGGGAAACTTATTCATCTTCGAACGCTGGAGCATCTCCTTGACGATGTTATCTTGCCCCTTCACGTTCTCGAATACCTTAGGTCTATGTGCCAAAGAATACTGTGTCACTTTCTGCGGTGTTAGGTTATTCATGTCTATAGAATCATCCCTTCATGTCGTCTTATATCTTCACTAATTGTCATGCAGTGGATAGTAAAAGTTCCTTCAAACAAGTTTAGAGTTACGGTCGAATTCAATCAAATGAGACCTCTCTCGCGCGACCTGAAAGATCGCACACATAATCACGGCGCTTGGGATGTGGCAGTCCTCGAGGGCGCCAATGATAAGACAGCAAATGATTTGGTGGGAGGGGGTCATGGCATCTACGCCCCTGAAGATGGTGAATTGGCTTACTGGTTCCTTTATCGTCCTACTCGTTCTGTAGGGATGAATGATGCCAAGTATCCCAAAACCTTCTTCAACATCAAAGACCACCATTACTTCTACGACATCTATGGTGGACTTATCATCCTCAAAGGAAAAGAAAGTGGCTACACACATGTCATGACCCATAGCTATGTGGATGAGACCGTGCGCAAGGTCATTCCTTACTTAGATGGATCCAAAGACCCGTTTGGAAGAGATAGGCAATCTATAAACCTCAAAGCCTATGAAAACGAGCACAGGGGTGAAAATGGAGATCGCTTCCCAGTTGTGTGTTGGACGAGCATGGAAAACCCTGTCAATGTCAAGGCCCATGAAATTATTGGGCTTATAGGTAATGCAGGTTTCAGCACAGGACCTCATATTCATTATGAAATCCACAAAGGCGCTGAATGGCAAAAACATGCCAACCGGATTGACCCGAAAGATGTGTTCCCTGAGATTTGGGAGAACCACAAAAACGACCATCGTCGGTTCTATAACTATGAGGAGCACAGAGAAATCTGGACTAGTCAATGAGTATCCTACTGGCAATAAAAGCAGGTGCGTTGGCGCTTGTAAACGGGGTTGTTAGATTTGGCAAAGCCGTTGTAAAAAACCCCTACACGTCTGCAATTATAGCATTGATTTTATCTGTAGCGATACTAGGTGGATTATCTTTCTACCTGTACAGACAGTGGGAAAGAGCAGAGCAACAGTATGAAGAATTGCAAGAAGAGGTTGATGAAATCATTCAGGAGGCTATGGATAAAGACATACCTGGGCCTGATGACCCTTTCATTGACGTTCCTGATTTCGATTTTGATTTTGAAGAACCAACTATCACGCCTACTGTCCACCATTATGAGGAGGTAGTGAAAACCTATGAAAGTGAGATACGAAAGAAGGACATGGAAGACGCGGTTGTTGAGTTTGGGGCTCCTGATACTGATGACCACAGGACCTCTTTGGTCCAATCCTTCGAATCAGAACTCAGAGCTTCCCTCGAACGCCGAATCGCAGATTTCCAAACAGATTGAGAACCTCCCTCTTCAAGGTGTGACTGAAGAGAACTTCCTAGTAATAGATGCAAACCCGTTTACAGATTGGGCTGTTGACTTAGCTAACTACTTCTACCTTGAAGGTTCGTTATACCAAACGCTATACTTTCGACCTCGACTCCAAGCCAAGCAAGACATCATCGATGAGAAAGACCAAGTGATAGATTCGTTGTCGGCCAATAAACAAGAACTGGAAAGAGACCTTAGATGGTCCAACGCCTCTTTAGGTTTGTCAGAAATGAGAGCTGAAGGTTATAAAGCTGAACGTGATGAGGCAATAGAAAACGCCGCCGTATGGCGACGACGTTTTTGGGGTTCAGTTGGTATCTCGGTTGGTGTTGTAGGTGTTGCTGGTCTTACAGCTTACCTATTGAATTAGCCGAGAGTGTCTTGGATACCGTCATTGAAAGCCGATACAACTTTACTTAAGTCGCTGGAGGGCACTTGATACTCGCCTTGAAAGTATTCGAGCACGTCTTCAAAATACGTTCCTACAATAACACCTAGAGTGTTAGCAATTCCTTCTGCGCCATGTTGCTGTAGGTAATCTTCAAGAGCTATCTCTTGCCCTGAAGCCAATTCTTCTAGGACTTCCTCAACTTCTCCTACCATTGTTCGTAGCATTTCGTTAGCCATGCTCTAATCTCCTTATCCCTAATATACATTTCAATTATATAATAGGTGCTTTTTTAGGTTCTGTAATAATTAGTGGGCGGCTCTAAAACAGGTCCTGAGCTTCCTCGAGGGAGCTCTCTAATGAAGAAGGTACAACACCCTCAAACAACTTGCGCCACTCCTCAATGGGAAGTGTAGCATCTAGCGCTTTAGAGTCCAGTTGTTTTTTCTGAGATACAATTTGGAAGCGGGTTTCATCTATGGTATTCGCGAATAGCAAATAGTAAGAGGTGACAGGTTTTTCTTGTCCGGCTCTATGTAAACGTTTGGATGACTGGTCAAAGTTAGTGAGTGCGTAAGGCATGTCAAAGTAAATCTGCACAGTGGCCTCTGTAATGTCCAAAGCTGTGTCCAATACCAAATAGGATGCAATAAGGACTTGATGCTCATCACTATTCATGAAGGTCTGTACGGTCTTGTCTTTGACCTCGTCTACCGTCAAGCCTTTCTCTTTCGTCTGTCCGTGAATGACCAGTGGATTGTATTTATCTAAGAGAGGTGCTAAAGCATCTGCGGTGAGAGGATGTCCTGTCCATACTACTGCTTTTTCTCCTCTACCTTCTACATGCTCCTCTAACAGCTCTTTGAGGTAAGGTATCTTTTCGTGGTCTTTACTAAAATTGAACTTCTGCAATTGATTGTGGAGCTTCTTACTTAGCTTATGCTGGTCTTGGTCTCCCTCTTCACTGACGTACCACGTGGTGTCATGCTGTGCCAAAATCTCAGGATTATCCAATGATAGCAAGAGGTAGGGGAACTTGTTTAGCACCTGTCTAGGCATCAATGCGCCAGCATTTGCTTTGAGCATTGACAATTGTAGGTTCATGAACATGTCGTAAAGCTTACGTTGCTTCTCTTCCAATTCAATGGGTACCGTCTTTTTATAATGAGGTGGTAAGTCTAAGCAATCAGTGTCTTGCAGATTGGTGAGCCAATCTGCCGCCCCATCTCCTAAGAAGTACCTCAAGTCTTCCGGTCTATAATCAGAGATTGCAAACTGGCTGAAGTTGGTTCCCAAGTTAGCTACACACTTTATCCAGTCACTGTAACTGAGATACCTCACCAAGTATGGATGAATGAACTTCAATACAGCATAATACTTACTGGGCTTATCAGCGGGAGTGCCTGTTGAGATAAATCGATAAGATGCTACCTCCGCCAATGTTTGCGCAGCCTTGCCTTGTTGAGATGTGTGATTGGAAATGTTATGCCCTTCGTCCATCACCACAGCCAACGACCTTTCATGCATTGATGAGCGCAACGCATTGGTGAATGTTTGGTTCCCCTTACTGTAATGCTTCTGCACCAAACGTAAAGTGCTGTATGTCATAATCCACACAGGGCGCGGGTCATCTAGGCATTCGCGGTTATGCTTGTTGATGATTGCGATGTTTCTCTCGTTGAATGTATCTCCTGCAAACTGAATCAATTTACGTTTGATGTCAAGTAAGCCGGTACCTGGCGTGCAGATGATTACCTTATCAATCTCTTTCTTCTTGAACAGGTACCTAAGCACAGACGCAATGATGTAACTCTTGCCCGTACCCTGTTTCAAGAAGATGCCATAGTTACCTTTCTTCAAGCTGTTCTGAATTGTAGTAACTTGAAAATCCTCATGCGGGGGAATTCCCTTCAAAGGAGGGACGTAGCATACATCTTCCTCCTTAGGAGGGCGCCTGTCAATAAAGGCTTCCCATTCCTCGCGTACTTTTTTCGCTCTTTTATCAATGAAGATGTTTTTCGAAGGCACCTGCAACTTGGGCTTCAACAAGTCCATCACCACCCATAGATTACCTACGTAGGCTTTTTCGCGAGGCTCAAACTTCACACCCCCATACTTCTTCATCAATTGCGTATGGTATGTATGGAAGTTGTTGAGTTTAATTTTCACCTGAGGCGGATAGACTTTACCAGTAGATGTTACATTTCCTGGCTTGTGCAACTCCAGGTCGATGGTCGTATCATTGAACACTCTTTCAGAGAGATCTCTCTCAAACGTTTGCATCAAAGACATAATCTATAATCAACCCTCTTTCATAATTCGTGTATCATGTAGAGAGATGTAATCCCATTAGAGAGATTTGCCGCATACAAAAAAATTCTGAAAATTGGGGGTACGGGGTGGGGTACCTATTATGTGATTATACTTATACCGGATGAAAAACATGAGAAAAGGAGATAAGAGATACGGAAACATGATACATAAGAACATGTTACGTGGATCCTTCCACCATACGTACAAGGGGATGAACTGCCTTCTACCACTAATTGGTAGGACCGAAATAGGAGTAAAAACATGGCGAAGATGCACGAACAATTCAATGAGTACCCCTTTGAGCAAGGAAATAGAAACGACATAAATGACCCCCAAAACTATACAGCCCTTCAGCTGGGTCATGATGTTGTTTGGGTCAATCAAGATGCGATTGATTACCTGTATGACAATGTTGTAAAGCACGTAGAGCTCAGCCCCAACACCACTCTCTCTATCCCTGTGAGAGGGCGCGTACACGTGATTACTGAAGACCAGCTACCTAAACTCAAGGCTAGACTTGAGGCGATGATTGGTAGTGGTGGTGAGGAAGAAGAAGGTGAAGAAGAAGAAGGTGAAGAAGAAGAAGGTGGAGAGGGCGAAGAGGAATAACGCGCGTTATTCTTTTACATACATGGCCCTCCAAACCGGAGGGCTTTTTTATGCTTTGTAACTAATTATAAAGGAGTAACGTTATGCCAGAATACGTAAGAAAACATGCCAGCTCAGGTACGAGCCGCCTCTCAACTCAAAAATACGATGATGTCAATGATAAGCCCCGCCACACTGTTGCTTTCGGTTTGGGCCACACAACCCACATAGTCAATACTGAAATGGCGGAAACTATCTGGACAATTGTCGAAAAGAACAAAGACCTCCCAGACGGGTCTTCTATCCGTCTTCCTATCAACGGCAAGATGTTCGTTGTAACGAAAGAAGAAATGCAGAAGGCTTGGGAGATGCACGGCGGCGACTAAAAGAGAGTATAGCCAGCTGATTATTTCAGCATGAGTGGTTTCTCTTTTGGTAATATCAAAGCCGATCAGACTAAGAAAGATTTAGAAGTACCGACGCTGTCTTCTCCTGTTATGTATAACAAAGGTTCGGGCATTGTACCTTTCATAACAGGAGAAGTTGTCCCCGCCCCTTTCAACAAACTATTCCCACAAATAGAGAATTGGATTCTCGAGGTATTTGAAACATACTTAGACCCAGCGATGGATGGATACCCCGCTGGATTCAAACTCTTATCAGGGTTGCGTACCAAACACGCTACCATCTACAAACCTCTTGACAAAGACATCGTGAATACATACTGGCGCAACTCTTGGGATTTCAGCAAGCTCAAGGAACACATGTATGATGAATGCCCCTTCGTGTTTACCACAGGGAGAGGTTTGTATTCTGTAACTCGAAGTGATGACCTACAAACACGTTTCTTCTATGACACGACATTCAATCTATCATACTTCTATTCACCCGACCTGCAAAAGTTTGTATTCCCTATTGATCACTTCTCATCCTTGCTGAGAAAGGTAGTTACCAATCTACATGCTAAGGGTCAGTTCGATGCACAGATTATCAGTAAGACGGTAATAGGCTCTGACCCGAAAGTAGTGGTGGCAGATGTATACCAAACAAACTTCGCTCTTCATCAATTGATGTATGCGTTCGAGAATTGGTCTAATCTCCAATCACAATTGGAGAAGATGAAAAGCATGCCTAAACTTCAACAGCATTGGGTCAAGACATCTGATGAAGCCGCTAATGTGTTGTCTACTTCAAAACGAAGGGTGGCGCTGGACTTAGAAACATCAGGGTTTGATATGATGCGAGATGAGATAGGATGTCTCACCGCTAGTTATGATGGTATCAATGGATACTACATTCCTTGGGAGGCAATCAAGCGTTCTGATAAAGCATTACAAGCTCTACATGATAACTTCACCACCAAGAACGTGATTGGTGCTAACATGAAATTCGACTTGAAGTTCTTGCGTAGAGACCTACGTAATGATAAGAGAGATTGGGGTCCGCGCAAAGTCAGAGTACATGATGACATTATTCAGTCAGGTCACGTATTGAATGAGGCTCGGCTCAACTCTCTAAAGACACAATCTTGGCTTTACACTCCTTATGGCGGGTATGATAGACCTTTGGAAGAGTACAAACGGAAGCACCCTAGCGAAAAGAATTACCTGGACATTCCAGATGAAATCCTCTATAAGTACGCAGCAGACGATGCTTCAGTAACCTTCAATGTAATGAAAGAGCATGAAAAGCAGTATAACTCAGTGGTGGCTGCTGTGGATGAAGAGGATAAGAAACAGAACAAAATGCTCGCTGACATGAGCATGTATAAGTATTATAAAGAGATTATGATGCCTGTTACAAACATGTTTGCTGATGTTGAGTATAACGGTATCTACGTGAACACTGATGTGCTGAACGCCAAAGGGGACTTCATAAAAGAGAAGCTCAAGGGGCTTGAAAAAGAAATAAGAGCTGACCTGGAAGAAGAGTATGGAGGACCCTTACCTCGGTTCGACCTTACTAGCCCCACGCAGTTAGGTAAGATTCTACAGGAGATTGGGTGGCCTTGTATCCATCGTAGTAAGTCAGGAGTGTATGCCACTAACGATGATGCTCTTCAGAAATGGGAGCACATGGGGTATAAGGTAGCTAAAAAGATTCAAGACTATAGGTCTTGGAGTGTTGGTTTGAAGACTTTCGTAGGAGATGCGAAAGAGCATACAGGATGGTGGGCTAACATACGCAAACACCCAGAAGACAATTCACATCGGATGCATCCTAACTTTGCACCTATGCGAGCGGAGTCAGGTAGAAATACATGTCGCAGCCCTAATCTACAAAACATCCCAGCGCATGGTGAATTAGCCAAAGTAGTCAAGAGCCCGCTCGCACCTCCTGATAAAGACTTCTACATAGGAGCAGTAGACTTTGATTCTTTCCAGCTAAAGATTGCCGCTGTCCATTCTAAAGACCCAACCTTATATGCTGAGTATTCTAATCCTAAAGGACACTCAGACATCCACAGTCTTACTGCTCACAAGATTTTTGGGGAACGGCTTTTTGAGATAGAAGAGATTGAGTTTGAGGATAGCAAAGGTAAGACCTACACAGTCTTTGCGGACCAATACATAACAGTCAAGCGCAATGGGAAAACGTTCTCAACTATTGCCCGTGATTACGAGTATCAGGAAATGGACCAAGTCATCTTAGACTAATTATCATGTCATTCCAAAACCGCTTAGCACACTATCAAGATAAACGCAATGCACGCTTGGTGCGCAACGACATAACCCGCTCTGGTATGTATGTTGATGCCATCCATGTTACCTCTTACAGAGACTCTCAATACGATGAACGTCGGTTAGCAATCGACAGCTTTCAATTTCTTCCTGTGGTGTTTCCTTTTGACCAGTTAGAGGGTATGGAAACACGTATAGGTACAACTTCAGAAGGCAAGAGAGTAACTCACCTTATGGCAGAACAAGAGCACTTGCAAGTGTTTGCTGACATACGTAGACACTTCTTAGATAAAGATGACATGTTATTTTGGATGATAGAAAACTACGCTGGAGTTAGAGGGGAGGCTATTGAGCCAGCCATTCTATTGTTGAAAGTAACTAACATGCTATCCCATTTCGGCTCTTATGGTATCACCTTTCAAGGGTACATGTGTACTACATCAGACCCATCTACATTACCAGAAGCTCTGACAACAGCATTAGCTGAGGCGTATGAAAAGCGTAGACCTGAAATACTTGCCACGCATGCTCGTACACAAATCGAATAATTCTCAGGTAACTGATAGTTACATGAGGGTGTTGTCAGGTAACAAAACCCTGATTTTATTTACATGAACCAAGACATACCTGTACGCGGAAAGAAAGACGATGATGCGTGGGATACCTATCTCGAGCATAAAGAGAGAGAAGAGGAAAAGAAAAACCCTCTGAAAAATCAACCTGCTCCTTTGGACTTAGATAAGGTATTCACTGATTTGGAATCCTCAGATGACCAAGAACTCTCATCTATTTGGGACCACCCTAAACTCCAAGGGTTCTTTTCCTTTGTAGAGAACAAAATCAAACAGATGCAAGAGTATTCGAGGTCCGTGAAAGATTTCAATAATGTGACGTTTTTTGAATTGAACCAGACCATTGCTAATCATTTCGATGTGTATCTATCTTTGGTTAGCCTGTACAATGTGGCTGAGATTGAACGGGAAGCTGTGGAGCAAGATTTCCAAACTTGGTGGGATGAGCTCTATGTAAAGAAGAGGGGTCAAGTAAATGCCCATTCTCTTAGCGCCCAGAAGTGGGCGTCAGCTAAAGAGATAGAAGCTATGGTACGGGTAGACAATAAACAAGAGTACAAAGAAAGATACATGGGAGTAGTTGCTGCCCGTCGTCAGGTTCAATTTCTTCGTAGACTGATAGAAGGGTGGCAGGACTTCAAGTTTGCGCTTCAGACCATGAGCAAGAACATGCAAACGGAATACATGGATGCCGGTAAGGAGTCAGGTAACTTTGGCTTCTAATGGACAGAGGTTTGTTCATTATAAACCCACTAATTAGACAGCAATACATAAACTTATCTGGGTTATTCGCGACCCATAGCACAAGAGAGGAAAAACAATGGCTGATAAACAAAGAGACATTGATAATGCGAAACTTGAAGAGATGATCGCAGACCCAGCTATTTCTGCCATCTATGAAAGTTTTGACTTCGGTGACTCCGATTCAGATTCTACTGCGGATCGCAAAGAGAAGATCCGAAACATCATCAAAGAGCGTAAATCAAAAGCGCGTCGTCGAATTCAGGAACAAGATGAAGACGAAGGCGAAGACGAAGACGAGGAATTCACAGAAGAGGATTTCCTCGATGTTGAGATGGATGCTGAGGATGTAAGCCCCGAAATCGATGATGACCTTGAAGTCGATGACATGGGTGAATACGACCCTGAAGAAGCAATCGATCCTCAAACCGCGCTGACTCAAGCTCAATCAGCTCTTGATGACATTGAGAACTACCTAGCAGATGATGCTGTGGTAGATGTCGTTGATGAAGATTATGGTGAAGATGATGAGTTCGTCGAAGATGACATCTTCATTGAAGATGAAGAAGAATACGCCGAGCCTGATGAAGAAGAAGTAGACGTAGACATGGAAGAAAGCCGCCGTGCACGTCTTAGAAAATCCATCAAAGAACGTATTCAGCGTAAGCGCTTAGAGGAAAAGATTCGTGCGCGAGTACGTAAACGAATGGAAGAGAAGAAAAAAGGGTCAAAGGCTCAACCTAAAGCACAGCAGACTCAACTGAAGAAGCTGTATAAAGAAGGTGTACAGACCCGAAAGGTTATCGTGGAAGCAGCACGTGCGGTGAAAGCCGAGATGGCTAAGCCTACTTTGAAAGAGTCACGAGCTCGAACCAATGAAAAGCTCGTAGCTAAGAAAGGCGCCTACATCAAGGCAATTGCTAAGAAGAAAGGTGTAAGCCGGAAAGAAGCTTATAAGACTTACCACAAGATGCTCGAGAAGCGATTTGCAGAGCTGAAGAAAGATTATCGACAACTTCAAGATGCAATGCGGAAAGTGAAAGAGGCTCTGTATAGCACCGGCGGACCCGCTCCTGGCGAGCAGGTAGAATTCCCGAAAGCACCGAAGAAAACTCAAACAGGTATCCAGAAGCAAAAGAATACCAAGACTGAGTTTCCGAAGAAAGCTAAGTCGCCGCAGAAAGGCCATAACTGGCCAACGCACGGCACTGCAGCAGGGAAAGAAGGTGAAGCAGTCAAGAAGCCTGGCAAGTTCCCAGGTAAAGACATTTCACGCCAAAGAGGCTAATCTCAGGACAACAGTATAGGGAAATGACATAGGGCCTCATTACGAGGCCCTATTTTATAGGTGACGTGATGAGAGCAAACATAATTACTGAGATACTTGATAAGCCCACTGAATGGGAATGGATATGGGGCGGACCAGAATCTAACGCCACAGACTTCCGCGATCTAGTGGCGGAGATGATGACACTCGGCAGTGGCACCTTTCAAGCGGTGTTTTCTATACCTGCCCCTTCTGGCCGTACTATTACCCTTGGTGATTTGTTTGACGCGTATGGCAATGACGCCAGTCGCTTCTTTGATGACATGACAGCTGATGCTGTAGAAGCATTAGACATTCTCCACAACTATCATTATCAAGACTCTTATTACAAAGCCAGTGGTGGTCTTGAAGGCGCCCAACTTTATCACAATCCTGGTTTATTGAAAGAGGTATTGGAAACTCTCGCCGATGATGTCGAGATAATTTCTTTTGCTTACTTGGTACAGATAGAGATGTTCAGGGAGTCATTAGGTACCGCAAAGTCTACAATGGATGATGATGGGGTGTATTTAGGAGACTTAGTTTTCTATTCTATGCCTATGGTTGCATTACCGGAAGGATCTGGATTAGGTGACCGAGTACCTCTTTTAAAGTCAGCAAAGTCTTTCGACTTTGGGCTAGATGTAGCTTCCATCTTTTCATCGGTAGTAGACATAGCGGATAAAGTACATACTTACATGTCCAAAGAGGCCAAACCACCACACGGGTATGGATTCTCAGGTGCGGGAACATCACGCCAAAAGCTTTATCGAATACTTGCTAAGAAGTTATCCGACAAGTATGGGTATAAGTATGTGGGCGAAGATTACGATGCAGCTCTTTCTCTTGCAAAAGAATTGCTAGCTCAAAAAGCACGTGCAGGAGATGAAGAGGCACGACACAATCACATGGTGTTGACTGAGCTATTACAAGGATTTCAATCATTAGAAATCCCGGGTACCGATGAACGCGAGAAACACATGCTGTATGCTATTGTACGTGAGGACCTACTCCCAACCTAACTAATTACCAGA
>Ga0207421_10002647_pt1 | contig 22083 bp, 18 predicted proteins | sample SodLakKL_010_SED_4_FD_187542 | JGI IMG/M metagenome (GOLD analysis project Ga0207421, IMG submission 187542) | Alkaline sediment microbial communities from Lake Tanatar, Kulunda Steppe, Russia - 8KL_010_SED (SPAdes) (version 2) | ecosystem: Environmental > Aquatic > Non-marine Saline and...
GCGTGCTTATCGGGCTCCGCTCACGCTCCGCCCGGCACGCCCCTCGCGGTCTTCCGCTTCCCCCACCATGGGCAAAGCTCCGCCCGCCTGCTCCCCGCCGGACCGCACGCGCCTGCGCGGTGCCGCCTGGGCCCTGCTCGCCGCGACAACAGTCTTCGCCTCACGCGGTACGTCAACCCGGCGACGCGCCGTGCGGCCCGCCCGTAGTCTCCTCGCCAAGGGCCGCCTCGTGCACCCGGAGAAGCTCGTTGAGGATCATAGCCGTGGCTCCCCAGACGGAGAAGTCCGACGCGCAGCCGGCAACCGTCTCGGCGGCGAGCTGGAAACAGGGCGCTCTCAGCGTCCCCCGCCGAGCACGGAACAGTCCGGTGGTCCGGTACCGCGCAAGGTGCTCTAGGGCGACAAAGACAACGCGCTCTACCTCTCCGTTGGACGGCACCGCAAGGCTCATGTGCGGCGGCATATCGACCGCGGAGGCGGAGGAGCGCGCGGAGACGGAGGCGGCCGCCGCGTGGCGGCGCGGCGGAAACGCCGCTACGCAGGCAACCACCGGAACCACCAGAAAGTTGCTCACCGGGATATAGAGGGGCGTGAGTGAGTCGACGACGGTAACCAACCGCGGATCGAGGCCGATCTCTTCGTGCGCTTCGCGGAGCGCAGTCTCCTCCGGGAAGCGTTCCGGCGGCTCGTGGGCCCCGCCGGGGAACGCCGCCTGGCCGGCGTGGACGCCGCCGTCGTCAATGCGCTCGATGACCGCCACGTACCACTCGTCGCGCGTGGAACCGGGACAGAGAGCGAGCAGCACCGCGCTATTCCGTGCATGCGGATAATCCGTGCCCTCGGGGGCACGGCGCTCAGGCTCGTGACCGGGCGGAGCCATCTCGCGTTGGGCCGCGGTTCCCGGGAGGCCGCGAGCCGTGACGGAGGCAAGCGCTGCTGCGTGCCGCCGGACCCTCGACTGAGTGTCTTCTCCCCCAGGTATCCATGAGTCCGCAGGGTAGATCGGGTGTTTGCCGGCCGACTGTGAGTAAAGGGGCATCAGCGCTAACCTCGGAAGCTCGTGGAGCGTCACCGAGCAGTATACAGGTCGTCGCACTTGGCTGCCATAACGTAGTCGTTTCGGTGGAGCCCGCCTATGGCATGCGTATGCCAATCGACCGTTACCTTGCCCCACTGGAGAACGATTCTGGGGTGGTGGTCTTGCTCGTCGGCTGCTCTTCCGACTGCGTAGGCGAACTCGAGGGCGTCGCCGAAGCCGGAGAACCGGTAGCTCCGTCTCAGTCTGGGGATGCCGTTTCGTTCGATGACCTCCCATTCGGGTACGTCGGCGGACAACAGTGCGCGCTCATCCTCGCCCACGGGAGGTTCGCCACCCCGGCATGCCCGGCAGGCTTCTTGTGAAAGCTTACTCATGTACTCAGACTAACGAGGGTCGCCGGTCGTGGTCAACGAAAGTATTGGGCGAAGACGCTTGAAAGGTTGAAATTTGCCGCGGCGCGCAATAGTATTCGGGCATGATATCAACGTGGATGCGCGCGGTAGTGAGCAGCTTGGCCTTTGTACTTCTCGTAGTGGCGTGCGCAACCGTTCCACCGGCGCAGCAGGAAGAAGCCGTCGCCGAGACGCTGTCGTTGATCGACGAGGCGGATGCTCAAACCCTGACCGAGGCTTCCGCTCGACCGTTCCTTTTGGACGGAGAGATCGTCGAGCTGAGCACCGACGTGCACGCGCTTTGGCGCGGACTCCGGGAAGGAGACTTCGTCCTTGGTGATTTCCGCATCCAGTCGGTAGACGCCGTCGACGGAGAGAGCTACCTGCGGTTCGCGGACAACCAAGAGGTAGAGTGGTTCTTCGAGCAACATGTCGGGGAGGAGGCGCGTCTCGTCACCGTGCGTGGAAGGGCGGCGACGTATCTCTTTCTCATGGATGGAGACCGGAACGGCGCTCCTTACATCCGAGGATTCACGGGGCCGCTATGACACGACGCATGCTCACCAGGATTCACGGGACCGTTATGACACGACGCGTGCCAAAGAAGATCCCGTTCGCCGTCTTGCTCCTCGGCGCAGTACTCTCTGTAGGAGTCGCAGCCGCGGAAGAAGCGGAAGTCGAGTACCTGGAAGGTTACCCCGAGCTTCGCACCTCCGGTGGTACCACCCGGGAGCTGGACTTCGGTGACCGGGTACGCCCGGGTGAGTCGGTTCGTACCGGGCCGCACGATCTGGTCGAGCTCCGGCTTCCGGGCGGCAACCTTGCAACCGTCCATCCGGAGACGGTGTTTCGAATCGATCGGTATGCCGACGACGAAGGAGAAAAGGAGAATACCGGGTACAGCAATGCCCGGGGACACGTCCGCTACCGGATAGACCAGCTCACCGGGCGGGAGCAGCGCGTCGGCACCGGAACCGCCGTGGCCGGTGTCCGGGGAACCGAGTTCGACGTGTTTGCCGGCGATGACGGCACTGCGCTCTTTGCAGTCGAGCGGGGCGTCATTGCCGTGCGCGGGGCGACAGAGGAAGTCGAACTCCGGGACGGCCAGGGAGTAGAGGTACGGCCCGGCCTCGAGCCCGGGGAGCCGGTCGAGGTCGACCGCGACGTCTTGGACTTCAGCGACTGGAACGCCGAACGGACAAGAGCGGTCCTTGACGACCCACTGGGGAGTATCCAGGCGGTGCGAACCCGGATGGAGCAGCTGGCCGCTGAGCTACGTCCGTGGGAAGAGGCGTGGCGTGAGAGCCGCGAACGGCTGGAAGAGCTCCGCCAAGAGCGGCGGCGCATCGAGGCGGAGGAAGGACGGGAGCCCGCCAACGAGTTCTACCGCGAAGAAGTGCTCCCCAAGGAGGTGCGGACCTCCAACCTTCGTCTCAACGTCCGGTACTGGACGCTGTCCGCGCTTTCGCTCCGCCGGCACGTGGCCGGACGGATCTATGTGCTGGTCCGTACTCGCTACATAACTCGCCCCGATCGTGAGCTATATCGGAACTACATTGAGGAACACGAGCGGACCGTGGAGTATTTCCGGGACGTGTTCGTTCCGCACCTGTCGCGGCTGGACATATGAGCGCAAATCGCGCGAGTTTGGATCACCCGCGTGGCCGCGTGTATTATCTTTCGGCTGTAGGGATGGTGGCGGGCCCGATACCGGTGTACCGGGCCGAGCTCGCTCAGGCGCCAAGCGCTCGGGCTGCCGGAACCCCGAAGGCGTGTTGCCCGGGGTTCACGAGCTGTGGTTCGGCGCAACAGAGCGGACATGACCGTACGGGAGAACGCCACACCCGCGGTTCAAGGAGGAGCTGAGAATGAGATATCGAACCGTATTTCAAGCGCTGTTGGTCGGCGCCGCGATCGCCGCACTGGCGGCGTGTGATCCGTTGCTGGCGCTTCTCCGCGGCGACGACATCGAACGTCGCATCGACCGCTTCATGGTGGATGTGTCGGCGGCGGCGGATGAGGGATTCGGTGACAGCGACGTTGAGCGACTGTACACTCGTCACTTCCATCCGGACGCGAGTGAACTGGCGCGGAACCCGGACACGTGGAGAGGTTCGGCTTGGGAACAGCCCAACACGCCGCTCTCGTTCACGGAGAACCGGCGCCGCGAGGATCGGGAATACGACAAAGACGGCTCAGGCGATATCGTGACCGAAGCCCACGGCCGGGTCATGGATAATGAGGATGAGTTCCTCTTTGACGCGGTCTTCTACATGAAGGAAGACGGCGGAGATATGCTCATTCGCGCCGTCGGCTTCATCGACGCCGACGATCAAGAGGCCACCTTCCGCGTCATCGAGTGACCGCACCGCCCGCAGCTATCAGCGCGGGCTTGCCGCCGCTCCCCGCTGCTACCGATACGTGGCGATGCGAACGAACGGTGTCGCCCGGGCGTGATGCAAAACGGGGAGTGGCCGGCGCCCCTTGTGCTCTCGGCGTGCGCGGCACGGCAGCCGGTCTCCGCGGCTTCCGGCCCTTCGGCGCCACTCCGGGCCGCTTTTCACTCCCGGAGCCGGCGCCGCCTGCCCAGCTCTCACTCCACGAATCGGTACTGTAGCTGATATCCGTACTGCATCCTTGCCGCGCCGTCCGCCGGCCGGAGCATCGAAGCGAATACTTCGGTCTCCGCCGGAATTTCCAGCCGTACCTCCCGGCCTTCGCTGCTTCCGATGCCGGAAAGCTGCAGGTTCACCGTCACTTCAACGGCGCGGCTGTACCCGTTCGCTAGATAGAGCACCCGGACATTGTCGATCTCGTCGAAGCGCGCGTCCAGCGCATCCGTTCGCTCCACCGGCTCTTCGTAGTCGGCGAAATCCGCAGGCTCGAGGTCTTCGCCCAGGACGACATCGAACTCCGGCCCGCCGGGGTGGTCGGCATAGTAGAAGTTACCCTCTTCCGGTTGAACTGCCTCTCCGTCGTGGTTGCGGAACTCGGTGGGGATCGACTGCATCCGGCCGTCTTCCTTGGGGACACGGACGTCGAAGTGCAGGTGCGGACCGCTACTCTGCCCGGTGTTGCCGCTCAGGCCGATCTGCTCGCCGGCCTCCACCTCGTCTCCCACGTCGACGAGGGCGCCGTCGTGCTGGAGATGGACGTAGTTGCCGACGCTCCCGTCGTCATGCCGGATGAAGATGTAGTTTGCGTCGTCCGCGTAGCGCGGGCTCGGCCCGCCCACGGTGGAGCCTTCCTTTACCTCGATGGCGGTACCACCGCGAGCAGCATGCACCGGCGTGCCCTCCTCCATGTTGAAGTCGAGCGCATAGGTGTTTTCCCCGTGATGGGTATAGTCACCGTAGTAGCCCTGATCCAGCCGGTACTTGCGCCCGTGCTCGAAAGGAAACAGGTACACGTGGTCGTCGTCGTGCTCTACCTCGTGCGGGTTGCCGCGGGCGAAGCGGTACTCGAAGCTGAACGACAGGTGCCGTGCGTCTTCTTCCGGACGGAGGGTGACGAGGTGCTCCTCCTGCGCGTCCGGCGGAATCTCCGTTCGTATCGGCGGCTCGGCATCGGGCTGCAAGCCGGCTAGACCCGTGAACTCCAGATTGATCCACAGCGGAACGACATGGTTTGCCGTTGCGACGACGTGGTAGACGTGGTCGTCGTCTTCTACCGCTTCTATCTGCAGATACTCCTCTCCGGGATGCTCTTGGGCAAACGCCGAAGTCGCCGGCAGGAAGAGGAGCGCCGCGGCTATGAGGATCGCGGCCACGGCCGAAGCGCGCAGCGTGTCCGAGCCCTCTCGCAGCCCAAGAAGGAGCTCAGCACGCTCCGGCGAGACTCCCGGTGACGGGAACGCCTTTCTGTTTGAGCTCGAATCCGTCCACGTGCTTGCGTCCCGCCGGTGCGCACGATGTGCTCCACGATCCTCGGTAGCGCAGAGTAGCTTCATGCTCATAGGATAACGACAGAAGCGCAGGAGGCAAAGGCCGAAGCGGCGCTCAGAGATTCCCGCTCAGCCGGCGACGAAAGCTTTCGAGAAGATCCGTGAGGGAGAAGTCTCTCCCTCGCTCCAGCCCGCGTGCCTTCGGCACCAGGGCGCGCTTATCGGGCTCTGCTCCGCGCCGCCCTGCGCGCCCTTCGCGGTCTTCCGCTACCCTCTCGTAGCCGGTGCGTTCGCGGAAGCCGTTATGCAAAGAGCCGCAAGACCGTCATCATCCCGGCCAACGCCAAAAAGAACGTCGTGCTGAGTACCACGAGCGTGTTGAATCGCCTGCCCATATCCGCAAAGCGCCGGTCGGTATGGGCCTGCATATCCTCGAATCGCTGATCGGAGTGCGCTTGCATGTCTTGGAAACGCTTGTCCGAGTGTGCCTGCATCTCCTCGAAGCGTTTGTCGACCTGCTCGAAGCGCCTGTCCATCTGCGCTTGCATCTCTTCAAAGCGCTTGTCCATCGCCGCGAAGCGTTCGTCCATGCGGGCAAAGCCCTGTTCCATCCGTTCCGCGATAAGCTTCACGTCGCTACGAACTCCGCCGACATCGGCTTGCAGCTCACCGATGCGGGATTCCATCCTGGCTTGGTGTGCCTCCTGGTCCTTGCGACCCGCCATGCGGTCTACGAGAATGGTGACATAGCGGTGCAACGCGTGCTTGTCTTTGACTTGGACCGCGCTTTCAAGCTCGTGCTCGAGGATCTGGATGATATCGCTCATGGCGTCTCCCATGACATTCACAGTATACACCGCGCTTTGCCTGCGCGGCTATGGCAAGCCCGTCCGAAGAGCCCCGGCGAGGTCGCCCCGGGGCTGCGTCTTCAGCGTTCTTCACCCTCTAGTACGCGCAAACCGGGCCGAACCCTTGGAAACTGGAGCGGAGTAGGGGTGGGACGAGAGGCCCGACCCAAAGCTCGAACCCGAACCGGAAGCCGGACCGAAGCCCGGACCCGAACCGGCGCCGGGGCCGGAATCGGAGCCGAAGCCGCATTCGGAATCGGCGGCGTTGTGGGCGTTGCGGGCCGGACGCCATACCGCGCATAATGGCGCTGATGTTTGCACGGTTTGGTCGCATAACGGAGGAGCCTCCGCGGCGCTCCGTAAGGAACGCCGTCGCGTTACGGCTCTGGGCCGTCGCTCTGTGTGTCCTTCTCTTCCCGGCAGCGGAGCTTGTCGCAGAGGAGCAGCGGCCGCTCCGGCTGAGCTTTGTGGGAGACATCATCCCGCACGACGTCGTGGCGCGCATGGAGGACCATGGCCGGATATTTCAGGAGGTGGCGCCGCTGTTCCACGCCTCCGACTTCACCTTTGGCAATGTGGAGTCCGCGGTGGATCCGGACGAGCCGTGGCGGACGTTTCCGCGTTTCAACATGCACCCGGAGCTCCTCGAGGCGGCTATTGCCGGCGGGATGAACGTGTTCTCGCTCGCCAACAACCATACGACGGACCTGGGGAGATCGGGAGTGTATGCCACCGCGGAAAGCATGCGCCGCCTCGCCCGGGAGCACGAGATCGCGTACTCGGGGATTCGCGAGGAGCCGGACGGTTCCTTCGAGGTCACCGAGATCGAGCATCCGGAGTACCGGATCGGCTTCGTTGCGGCGAGCGGATTCGTGAACGTGGCGGAGGGGGCGGAGCTCACGTACCTCGTGAACACCGGGATCATGAGGAACCAAGGTGCCGACCTGGAGGAGTTTCTGAGCTTCCTGGAGGCCGAGAGCGCGGAGTACGATCTCACGATCCTGAGCTTCCACGATGGAATCGAGTATGAGCACCATCCGCACCCGCGCACGGTGGAGTTCTACCGGAGCGCGGTGGAGCGTGGGGTCGACATCGTCTGGGGGCACCACTCGCACACCCTGCAGCCGTGGGAGCTCATCGAGCGCGACGACGGGAGACGTGCGCTCGTCATGTACAGTATGGCGAACTTCATAAGCGGCCAGACGATCCCGGTGGATCCGGAGGAGACCATGAGGCCGCTTGCGCGCGCAGGCGATTCGGCTGTGTTCCGCGCGGCGGTAGCCGTCACCGATCGCGGGGCGTCCGTAGAGGCGGTAGATCCGGTGCTCATCACGCACTATCAGGAGCCGGAAGGGGGCGTGAGCGCGCGCTTCATGGAGACGATCCTGGAGCTGCCGCAGGAGGAGGGGTGGGAGGAGTTCTATCGCACCCGAATCGAGCACATCGGACGTTTTCCGCGCGGCTACGACGACCCGGAGCTCATCGTGGAGTAGCGCCGCCGCGGCGCATCGACACCCCGGCGAATCGACAGGCCGGCGAATCGACAGGGTAGCTTACCAACAGAAAAGGAGCAGAGTAGTGGCACGCGTACAGGTACCGGAAGCGGATGCGATTGTGGACCAGGAGTTTTCAGTGCTCGACCACGGGTTCGTGCGACTCGTGGACTACTTGGGCGGCGATGCGCGCATCGTCCAGGCGGCCCGGGTGAGCTATGGCGGGGGGACTAAGACGTTCCGGCAGGATCGCGGGCTGATCAACTATCTCATGCGAAACCGCCATACCTCGCCCTTCGAGCAGGTCGTACTGACCTTCCACGCCAAGATGCCGGTGTTCGTGGCGCGGCAATGGGTGCGGCACCGGACCGCGCGGTTGAACGAGATCTCGGGCCGCTACAGCGTGATGGAGGACCAGTTCTACCTGCCCGATTCAGCGCATATCAACGCGCAGAGCACGACGAACCGGCAGGGCCGCGACCACGATCCACTCCCGCCGGAAGTGAGCGGCGAGCTGCGCAATGAGCTGGCCTCCGAACAGCGGGCGGCCTACGAGCGGTACGAGGATAAGATCTCTCGCGGACTGGCGCGTGAGGTCGCCCGCATCAATCTCCCGCTGAGCCTCTATACGCAGTGGTACTGGCAGATCGATCTCCACAATCTCTTTCACTTCCTGGAGCTGCGGCTCGATCCTCACGCTCAGTACGAGATCCGCGCCTACGCCGAGGTGATCCTCGACATCGCGCGGCGCGTCGCGCCCCTTGCGTGTGAGGCGTTCGAGGAACACCGTCGGAAGGCGGTCTCGCTCTCCGGCCGCGAGCTCGATGCCGTGCGCTCGCTCCTCGGAGGCGCGGAAGGGATCGATGACGCGGCTCTCCGGGCGGCCGCCGAAGAGGCCGGTCTGTCCGGCAAGGCAATCGAGCGGTTCGTAGAGAAACTCCGTTCCGGCACGCAGAGCTGAGACGCCCACCACCTTTCGCTCTCTCTGCACGTTTGCTTGACCCTGTTGAACACACGTCCGGGCGCGGATAGAATGGCCGCCTTGAGGAGGAGTGGCTATGCAGTTGCAGGACAACCTGAGCACGGACAGCGGGTGGAATATCCGTGAACACCGCTTCGACCCCGGGCAGTTGGTGACAAACGGCAGCAAGTTCATGACCGGCAACGGCTACCTTGGCTATCGGGGGACCTTCCCCGAGTGGACGAAGTCGGAGTACGTAGGGTGTGTCGTAACGGATACCTACGACAACGCCGACGGAACGTGGACCGAGCTCTGCACGGTTCCCAACGGGCTTTTTGCCCGGGCCGAGCTGGTGGACGGAGCGAGAGAGGAGGGCGCGTCGGGAAACTCCGGAGCCGTGGAAACGGCACCCCCGGAAGGTACCGGAGTCGCGGAAGGGACACCCCCGGAAAGCGCACCTCCGGCAGGCAGACCCACGGTAGGCGCCGGAGCCGCCGGCGCCGCCGGTGATGCCGCCGCCGCCCGAGACTCCCTGGACTCCGGGTCCCAGGGTATCCCGCTGTCGCTTCTCCCCGGCGGGCCTGCGACAGTGGCCTCCTACCGCCGTGAGCTGGATTTCCGGTACGGCGTGCAGAGCCGGGCCGTCACGCTCGAAGTGCCCCCCGAGGCTTTCTCGCCCGGGGGCGAGACACCGGATGCCCATGCTCGCGAGCACCACGAGCTCGATGACGCGGAGCTCGATGAACCGGCGCGGGCCGAGCGAGCGCCGGGTGCATCGGTCTCGATCCGGGACGAGCGGTTTGCAAGCTATGAAGATCTGCACCTGATCTGCGCGCGCTATGAGCTCCGAGTGGGCAATGTGAATGGCGGCCCCCGGAAGACGGGCCCGAAGGAGTCTTCGAAGGGGCTCCCGGGGAAGGGGGAGCGGGGAAGCGCCGAAGAGGTGCCCGGCTCGGGCGCGAGTGGCAAGCGTGGCGTTCGGAGCGGGGCGCGGGTTCGCCTTGTCGTAGGCATAGATGGGGAGGTCTGGAGTCTCAACGGCGAGCACTTCTCCTCCTACGAGTCGAGTGCGGAGCCGGTACGGGAGACTCCCGGAGGCGGTCAGGCGCCCGCCGGTCGGGCGGCATCCGGAGAGCGACCGGCTGCCGCAGAGCGGACGCCCGCCGGAGAGCGATCGGCTGCCGGAGAGGGAGCGGCCGCCGGCAGGCTGGGAGCCGCCGGTCAGGCCGACCCGGAGGCGAACCCTGACACGGCGGCGGGCACCGCCGGCACAGGGGAGAACGCCTGCGACAACGGACTGCTTACGATGCGGGTGGTCACGCAAGAGCGAGGGGTACCGGTCTGCGTTGGAAGCTCGATCCGGATGACCGGAGCAAAGCCGGTCGAGGCGGCCGGCGTGCAAGAAGAGCGCGGGATATATCGCGTTTACGTGTTCGAGCTCGAGCCGGGCGAACAGATCGCCTTCGAGCAGCACATGGCGGTCTATAGCGGGAACGATACGGCTGATCCGGACGCGGCGGTACGCCGGTCGCTTGCCGCGGCGCGGCGGAAAGGCTACGAGGAGCTTCTCGCCGAACACCGGCGGGTATGGGACCGGATGTGGGAACGCACCGACGTCACCGTGGAGGGCGATCCCGCGGCACAGGCGGTGCTCCGCTACTGCCAATACCAGAACTTCATCGCTACTCCACGCCACGCGGATCATCTGCCGATCGGCGCACGGGGACTCTCGTGCCAGGCGTACCAGGGAGCGGCCTTCTGGGACCAGGAGATCTTTAACGTGCCGGTGTACGTCCATACCGAGCCGGAAGTGGCACGCCGGATACTCACCTATCGCCACCGGACGCTCGCCGGCGCCCGGGAAAAAGCGCGCGCGCTCGGCTACCACGGGGCGTTCTACGCATGGGTGAGTGGCGATACGGGCCGGGAGATCTGCCCCTCGTTCTTCTTTCGCGACGTCCTTACCGGCCGCCCGATCCGGAACCATTTCAACGACTGGCAGATCCACGTGAGCCCCGATATCGCGTACGCGGTGTGGCGCTACTACGTGGTCACGGGGGACTTCGAGTTCATGACGGAGCGCGGCGCGGAAATTCTCTTTGAGGTTGCGCGCTTCCTCTGGAGCCGCGCCCACTGGAGCCCGGCGCGCCGGCGCTACGAGTACATCCGCTTGCTCGGCCCGGACGAGTACCACGAGAACGTCGACAACAACCCGTTCACGTGCTATCAGGCGCGCTACGCGCTTCGGGCGGCGCTCCGCGTTCTCGCGCTCCTGGCGGAGCGGGCGCCTGAGCGACTTGCGGAGCTTCGGAGCACGCTCGACCTCCGCGATGCCGAGATCGAGGAGTGGCGCGACATGGCCGAGTGGATCTACGTGAAATCGCCCGACCCCGAAACGTCGCTTATCGAGCAGTTCGACGGGTTCTTCGCGCTGGAGGACACGCGTCCTGCCGCGCTGGAGGAGCGGCTCCTGGACCCGGGCGAGTACTGGGGATGGCCGAACGGCGTTGCGGTCCATACGCAGGTGTCGAAGCAGGCGGATGTGGCGCAGCTCTTTGCCCTCCACCCCGCGGAGTTCGACACGCCGACGATGGAAGCGAACTACGACTACTACGAGCCGCGCACGCAGCACGGAAGCAGCCTGAGCTTCTCGGTCTACGCCATGGTGGCGGCCTGGATCGGGCGCGTGGATGCCGCATACGACTATTTCATGCGCTCATGTACGGTTGACCTCTTCGACATCTCCAAGGCGGTGAGCGGGGGGACGTTCATCGGCGGCATCCACACCGCCGCGAGCGGCGTAGCCTGGCAGGTGGCGGTCTTCGGGTTCGGTGGCGTGCGCATCGAGGAGGACCGGGTCGTGATGGCGCCGCGGTTGCCGGCGGGGTGGCGGAAGCTCGCATTCCCGCTGGTGGTGCGTGGCCGGCGGATCCGCGCCACGGTTACCGGCGAAGAAGTCGCGGTGCGGGCCGCGCCGGAGAACAGCGCGAGCGTCTCGCTCGAGATCGATGGGCAGCGCCTCGAGCTCGAGCCGGGGGCGACGGTAGGCGTTCGGCGTGCTTCGCGTTACCATGAGTAATGGCTATGAAGGGGCTCGTGAAGCAAGTTGGGGACGCGCTGTGGGAGCTTTCGCCGACCTTTCAGGACGGTATGAACGTGCCGGTACGGATCTACGCCACGCCCGGCCTTCTGGAAGCGATGGATGAAGGGGTCTTCCAGCAGGCGGCCAACGTGGCGTGCCTGCCGGGGATCGTCGGCTACTCGTACTGCATGCCCGACGGTCATCGCGGCTACGGCTTTCCGATCGGCGGCGTTGCGGCATTCAACACCCGTGATGGGGTGATATCGCCCGGCGGGATCGGGTTCGATATCAACTGCGGCATGCGGCTTGTCGCTACGAGCCTCACGTGGGACGAGGTCGAGCCGTGCCTGGAGAAGCTCGTGGATCTTCTCTTCGAGCGGATCCCAGCCGGTGTCGGCGGGTCGGGACTGCTGTCGATATCCCGGAATACGTTTCGGGACCTCCTCGAAGGAGGCATGGCGTGGTGCTGGAAACACGGCTACGCATGGGATGAGGACCTTCGCCGTACCGAAGAGGGCGGCTGTATGACCGGCGCGGACGCCTCCACCGTGAGCGAGAAGGCGGTGGAGCGGGGCTACAAGCAGGTAGGGACGCTGGGCTCGGGCAATCACTACCTGGAGGTCCAGGTGGCGAAGCCCGAGAACATCGCCGACGAGGAGACAGCCCGAGCGCTCGGTATCGATCGCCCGAATCAGGTGCTTCTGATGCTCCACACCGGAAGCCGTGGCTTCGGCCACCAAGTCGCGACGGACTATCTCCAGCGTTTCATCTTGGTCATGAACAGCGAGTACGGCCTCGGGATTCGCGACCGCGAGCTGGCGGCCGCGCCGTTCCATTCGCCGGAAGGACAGGACTACTTTGCCGCGATGCAGTGCGCGGTAAACATGGCCTTTGCCAACCGCCAGCTGATTCTCTATCGGATCCGGGAAGTGTTTGCGGAGCTCTTCGGGAAGGCGCCGGAGGAGCTCGGCCTGCACCAGATCTACGACGTCACCCACAATACCGCCAAGGTAGAGCGCCACCGGGTAGAGGGGCATGAGATGGAGCTCCTCGTACACCGAAAAGGGGCGACGCGTGCGTTTGCCCCGGGCATGAGCGACATTCCGCCGGAGTACGCAACGGTCGGACAACCGGTGATCATCGGCGGCAGCATGGAGACCGGCTCGTATTTGCTGGTTGGCGCGGAGAGCGGTGCCCCGACGTACTATACGACTGCGCACGGAAGCGGCCGTACGATGGGACGGCGTCAGGCAAAGCGCACCTACAAAGGCGCCGATATCCAGAACAAGATGCGCTCGCGCGGGATCTACGTGCGCGCCAAATCGATGTCAGGGTTAGCCGAAGAAGCCGGCGGTGCGTATAAGAGCATCGACGAGGTGGTGGACGCAGCGGAAGCGGGGGGATTGAGCCGAAAAGTGGTACGACTCGTGCCGGTTGGAAACGTGAAGGGGTAGAGCGTGCCGCATCGCATACTCGGCGATGAGACAACGTACGACGCGGCCTTCGAGGCGTGGGCAGGCGACCTGACGGCGCTCTTTCGCGAGTGTTGGGACGTTACGTTGAGCTTTCTGGTTGAGAACCCGGAGGAGATCCGTTCGGACGCCCGGGAGGTGGTAACGCTCGAAAGCGATTCGGTTGAGCTACTCCTCTTTGAATTCCTGGGCGAGCTTCTCTACCGGAAAGACGCGGAAGAGCGCGTCTATCGGCTCGGGCAGCTCGAGCTTGACGGAGGCTCCGCGCCTGCGCCGGACTCCACGCCGGTAACGGATGGGGTTGGTCCGGGCCAGGATGGGCGCGTGGATGCCGAAGAAAGCTCCGCCGGGGTGGGTGAACCCGGAGTCCGGGCGGGTCGAGGCGCCTCTTATCGCCTGGAGGCGGAGATTGTGGGAGAGACGCTCGATCCTGAGCGACATTGCTATGGCGTGGACGTCAAAGCGGTGACGCTCTACGCGTTTACGGTCGAGCTCCGTGATGACGGGTGGTTCGCGCGGGTCGTGCTGGATACGTGAACTGAATGCGTGAACCGGTGGCGTGAATCGACGGCGTGAATCGACGGCGTGAATCCGCCCTCGCCTATGCCCGCTGTTCCTCGCCGTCAGGCCTGAGAAAGATCGATCCGAACTGGAGGGCCGTCACCCGCCCTAAGCTTTCCGCCGGAGTGAGTATCTCGAGCGTGTTCTTATCTGCGTGGTACTGCTGAGCGATGGCGAGCGATTCCACGAAGTGGCCTTCGCCGGCAAGCGCACAGAGTCGGCCCGTCACGGTGCCGCGGCGCCGGAAGTCCGGAACCCTCCCGTTGAGACCTATGCGGTCGATCCGAACATAGGCCCTCCGCGCCTGCCGGAAGTAGGTGGCAAAGCGATTCTTCCGATACGATTGGCGGGCCTCCGCGCTCTTCTCCCGTACGGCGGGGGGAACCGGCAGCGGTACGGTGCGGACGGAACGGTCCCGCCGGAAGTTGGCAAGGACCCGGCGTACCGACGCGCTTTCTCCTAAGCCTACAAGGATCTCCGGTCGCAGGCACTCGATGAGGTTGTACTGGAACTCGATGGCTACCGCTCCTTCGACGAATCCGGAGGAATCGACGATCAACCGCGAAGCTCCTGAGCTGCCGGCTGCTCGCTCTCGCTCGGCGTGCAGCCGGGCATGGTCCGCAAGGCGCCGAACGCCGCAGAGCATCCGAAGCAGATGCCCGACGGGGCTCGTGGAGCCGATGAAGCGGAGGTACTCGGAGCCTTCACCCGACGCTGAGCTTTCATCGGCCGGCGAGCCGTCACCCGACGCTGAGCTTTCATCGGCGGGTGCTTCGGCTGCCGCCGCTTCCGCGGACGTTGCGGGGTAGAGCCGCAAGCCGACCGTCGCCGGAGGCCCGATTGTCGACTGGCCGGGATCGCAATCGAGGTAGGCGAGCTGTCCCAGAAGGCGGGATTCTTGAGCGAGGGCGGAACAGAGCGTCGACTTGCCCGAGTCGATCGGGCCGAAGACATACACCGTCGCCCTCGACGGCAGCTCTTGGAGCGGTTCCGGCACGGCACCGCCGGCGTTCGCTTGCACCGGTCACCCCCGCCCGGAGCCGGCCGGATGGCCGTCCGCGTGTGTCCGAACGAAGGAACGGAACTCCTCGGCCGGCAGCGGGGCGGCGAAGAGAAAGCCCTGGTAGGTTCGGCATCCGTACTGCTCCAGGAGCCTGCGCACTTCCTCCGTCTCGACGCCTTCGGCAATGACGTCCATACCAAGCGTTCGAGACATCCCGATAATCGCTCGGACAATGGCGGAGTCGTTTGGATCGGTTGGGGCGTCGCGGACAAACTGTTGGTCGATCTTGAGACCGTCGAGCGGCAAGCTTCGCAGATACGCCAGCGACGAATATCCGGTACCGAAGTCGTCGAGCCAGAAGTTGATTCCGCGTTCGCGGAGGGCATTCATCTTGGTACTCGTGTCTTCCATGTCGGCGAAGAGAACGCTCTCGGTAGGCTCGAACTGGATGCGGCATGGATCAACTCCGCTCTCCTCAATGACTCCCAATACGTCGTCTACGAACGAGGGATGGTGGAACTCGTAGGCGCTGACATTCACCGATACCGCGAGGTTCGCCGTTACTCGGTGATCGTTCCACTCGGCAAGCTCGGTGCACACGCCGGCCAAGACGTGACGGCCAAGCGTCCGAATCAACCCGCTCTGCTCGGCTGTCGGAACAAAACGGGCGGGCGGGACCATGCCGAGCTCCGGATGGTGCCAACGAGCGAGCGCCTCCGCTCCGACAATGCGCCCTTCGGAGTCGACCAACGGTTGGAAGTGCGGAACGATTTCCCCCTTTGAGAGGGCGGAGCGCAACGCGTTTTCAAGTCTGAGTCGAGACACGGCGGCTTCACGCATGGAGGGCTCGAAGATCCGGACCGTCGCACGCCCTTCCTCCTTAGCCTGCGCCATGGCGAGATCCGCGCGCTTGATGATTTCATCCGGGGATTCGAAGTGATAGCCGAAGAGCGTTACTCCGATGCTTGCCGTACAGTGATGGGTCTGTTCGTCGAGCTGATACGGTGCCGACAAGTCCGTGAGGAGCTTCTCGCCGATCGCCTTGCTGCGGGAAACGGCTTGGGCTGTGTCGCCGCCCAAGGTGGTCACGGCAACTACGAACTCGTCGGCGCCGAACCGGGCGACAGTGTCGCTCTCCCGTACCGACGCGTGGAGTCGCGCCGCGATCTGCTGAAGCAAGCGATCCCCGATGTCGTGGCCGAGTGTGTCGTTTATGGTCTTGAAGTTGTCCAGATCCATGAAGAACAGTGCTCCGAGCGATCCGTCTCGGATCCCGGCGGAGACCGCTTGCTCGAGTATCTCTGCAAGGAGTTGCCGGTTGGGAAGGCGAGTCAGTGGGTCATAGCTTGCGAGGAACTGGACGTGCGCTTCGGCTTTGCTGCGACGAATTGTTGCGGCGATGGTATCTGCCAGTCCCTGGAGCATGCGGATCTCTTCAGAACTCCATGAGCGTTCCTCCCGCACCGAGTCAAAGCCGATGAACCCGTATAGACGATCGTCGACAAGTATTGGGACAAGAACCAGCGATTGGATACCGGAGCCATGGTACAGAGTGTTGCGTACCCAGCCCTTGGGGAGATCACTGACTTGCGGGATATGGAACGGCTCCCCCTGGGCCATGCGGCCGACGAATCCGGGTGCCACATCGGCGGATACATCACGATAGCGAGCTCTATCGGAAGGAATGCCGGGAGCGCACCACTCGTGGGTGTTGTCCATTAACGTGAGGTCTTCGTTGACTTGGAAAACATAGGCGCGGTCGGCGCCACAGTAGCTACCTACTCGGCCGAGCGCTTCGTGAATCAGGTCGTCTACCTCATCGGCCCGCGAGGAGATGAAGCGCTGCGATACCTCCACCAGCACGTGCTGAAGGCCGGAAACGTACTCGAGAGCCCGTTCGGTTTCCTTCATTGCAGTTATTTCCATCATCACCCCGACGAGCTTTGCGAGGACGCCACGCCGTATGACCGGCGTTGCAGTGTCACGGACCCACTTAACTGCGCCGCTGTGTGCGAGGATGCGATAGTCACATGTCTGAGCTTGGCGCTCCGAGATCGCTTGGGCTCGATACTGTGCCGCGGTCTCTCGATCGCTCGGGTGGACACAGCCCAGCCAGAAGTCCGGCTCGTCAATGAAACGCCGCGCCGGATACCCGAAAAGAGCGTCTGCCTTATTGCTAACGAAAGTGAGGCGTCCCGTTTCCGAGTCCGCTTCCCAGAAAACCGCCGAAATGAACTCTACCAGCGTTCGGTACTGTTCGCGTTCGCGCCGCCGGTTCTGTTCCGCCTCCTTGCGGGAACTGATGTCCTCCACTAGAACGTAGTAGCGGCAGGGAGTACCATCGTCGCCCCGATCGCACTGGACCGAGAGCTGAACGGGCAGAGCCTCACGGTCGGCGCGAAGAAGCCGAGTCTCGATCCGGTAGCCGTCGACTTTTGCGTCGACAATTTGAGACAGCTGTACGTGCTCTACCGTTTGGTCGTCGGGGTGAACCAGATCGGTCCGGCGAGAGCCAAGCAGGTCCTCCGGCGTTACTCCCAGCATTTCGCACAGCTGATCGTTCACGTGAATCCACCGGTGCTCTCTATCCGTGATTCCCATCCCACAGATGCCGGCGGCGAAAAGGCGGTAGTAGCACGACGCTTCCGATGCTGTATGACCACGATCAGAGCGCACGCGGCGTCTTGATGGTTCATCCATTGGTGCTCACTCGCATTGCGCTGCGCATGCGGCATCAACCCACAGCGCGCTGGTCGCAGGACTTCGGCCCCTGCTTTTGCGTCCGTTGCGATGACCGGCCGGCTGTCCGCCCCCGTCTGCTTACTTGCGTAGTTTCGCCCAAGAGACGTAGCGCTCAGGCTTACCTTGAAGCAAGATTGTAGGCCAATATGGGCGCAGCGTAAAGTGAGTTGAGGACGCGACTTCGCGAGAGTTACGGCAGGAGGAGAGATGCTTATCCCGATTCGGGTTGAGTGCTATGCCGGCTTCCGAGCAAATCAGGAGCCGCGCGCGGTGGATTTCGGCGAAGGACCGAAGGAAGTCGTCGAGATTGTCGACCGATGGTATGAGGCCGGCCGGTTACCGGAGGCCCCGGCTGCGGACTACTTCAAGTTGTGGCTTGCAGACGCACGAACGGTCCTAGTTAAGCGGGATTGGGTACTGGGAGCGTGGTTTCTGGTCCGGGAGTGGCCCGCCTCGGAGCGGCGTTCCGACACGCCCGAGGGCAGGGGATAGCGAGAGAAATCATCCGGCGCCCCCGCCCTCGCAGGGCCACAGACGCCGCCCATAGTCTTTGGAGGCTTTGTGTGGCGCGTTGGTGCGGACTCGGATGTCGCAGGTTGACCGTGGCTTACGTGACTGCGGCCTGCGTGAGCGCGGTCTAGGTGACCGCTGCCGCGTACGCTAGGCCCGAAATAGTCGACATGGTCACGACGAGAGCCATATATACCGCAGTCTTACGCAGGCCGAGCTCACTGTAGATGACCATGAGCGACGGCAACGACATCGACGGTCCTCCCAGAAGGAGCGCAAGAGCTGGGCCTTCGGCCATCCCGGCCCCGATGAGCCCTTGGAGAATAGGAACCTCGGTGAGGGTCGCGAAATACATGAACGCCCCGGCAATCGCGGCAAACGCGGTGCTGGGGACCGAGTTGGCGCCTACGAGCTGAGCGATCCAGCCTTCCGGAATCAGCGCTTGCTCTCCGGGACGGCCCAGCAGAAATCCCGCAACGAAGATACCCACGAGAAGGAGCGGAAGGATCTGGACGGCGAAATCGCGTGTCGCCACGAGCCACGAGCGGATCTCCGTTCGGGTGAGCCAACGAACCAGGCTGTATGCGAGGATGACCGCGAAAAGCCCGACGAGCGCGTGGCGGCCCGCGTACAACAAGTCCCAAAGCGGAATCTGCCCGTCCGACGGAGCCCAGTTCAAGAAGAGGAGAATGCCCAACAGGCTCAACATGAACAGACCGGCCTTCCACACAGGTCGCCGGTGTGCTCCCTGGGGATCCGCGCCGGCCGCGCTGGAAAACATGGCGGCGTTCGTCCGGCGCTCCGCGTCTTCGCGCCGGTAGATCAGATGCATCACGACCCCGATGACGACCGCGAACACGACTGCGCCGACGGCGCGAGCGATGCCGAGCTCGACGCCGAGAACGCGAGCAGTGAGAATTATCGCGAGGACGTTCACCGCCGGGCCGGAGTATAGGAATGCGACTGCCGGGCCGATGCCGGCGCCTTTCTTGTAGATCCCCTTGAAAAGCGGAAGGACGGTGCACGAGCAGACCGACAGGACGCATCCGGAAACCGAAGCCACGCCGTAAGCTGTGCCGGGGTTGGCTTCCGGTCCAAGATACTTGATGACGGCCTGTTGGTTGAGAAACGCAGAGATGGCTCCGGCGATGAAGAACGCCGGAACCAGGCTGTAGAGCACGTGCTCGCGCGCGTAGTAGCTGAGGAGCCCAAACGCTTCCAACACCCCTGCCGTTACGCGCTCGGCGCCGAACGGAGTGAGATAGACGACAAGAAACGCTGCGGCCATCGCTACGAGCTTGCGATTGGCCGGCTCGGCCCAAAACCGGCGGGGGAGCGCCCGGAGCGCTCCGGTCCGGCCCGGCCCGGCTGCGTGCTGCTTCTCCATAGAGTCCCTTCTCCTGAGCTCCGGCGATTCGGTCGAGCGAGCTCCTGCAAACCGAGCGGCAACGCGCAGATGTCTCGAGCAAACCGGAGTGGTCACTGCTCCGCAATCGCCGGTCCGCCTGACAAGCGAACTATGACGCGGGAAGCGTCACGCGGAGACTACGACGAGCGTACTACCGCGAGCGATCGATCAGGCTAGCTCTTGAGAATGCTGGCGATTTCCTCAGCACTCAGGACTTTGCCACTGCTTTTCACCTCGCCGTCTACCGCCAGGCCCGGTGTCATGAGGAGTCCCATCTCGGCGAAGCGGTCCGAGTCCGTGATCTTCTCGACATCGGCGTTCAATCCGAGTTGATCGAGGGCCGCGCGTGCGTTCTCTTCCAGCCGGTTGCAGTTCGGACAACCCGGCCCCAGTATTTGAATCGTCATGCCTCACCTCCTAGAGAGTCCGGCGCGCTGAGTATCCGGAGCTCACATGCCTCGAGTTCTCGTCCGTGAAGGAATATATCTGTATATGCGCTTCTCTGCAAGTATCGTCGACTAATCCGCATGGGGCACTCGAGAACGGATCGCTCGGACGGCGCCGCGCGGCCAACACTCCGCACCGTGGACGGCTCCGAAAGCGGTCCCGGCCTCAGTTGACCCGTTTTGGTGTCCCGCCGATACCAACCGACATGTCCGATTGCGCCGAGGCGACTGGCCGTATACAGTTCCAACCGAGCCGAAGGTGCCTGAGCGGAAAGTGCTTACGCCGCAAGTGCGTGCATCCGAATGCCGGAAAACAGGCAACAGAGAAACGGAGACGTGACGATCGGGGCCCGGGACGGAAGCGCCCGGGCAGCTCTCTCCGGAAGGAAAATCATCCCGGAAGGAGGATTATCTATGGGTGACCGAAGCAACTCACACCAAGAGCCGGTAGCCGGCAGGCTGCTGCCGACGCAGCCGGCGGAGCGCGTCCTTGAGATCGACGTGATTCGCGGTGTCGCGATACTCGGCATACTCGTCGTGAACATGATGTATTTCGCCTGGCCGTTCTACCATGAGCTCATACCGGGAGCCGCGTGGACTTCGCCGGCGGATCGAGTTGCCGAGGTGCTCATCTGGTTCTTTGCCGAGAGCAAGTTCATCACGATGTTTTCGCTAATGTTCGGCTTAGGATTGGCCATGCTCATGGGACGGGCGGAGGCAAAAGGGCAAGAAGTGCGGCCGCTGTTTGTGCGGCGCATGCTTGTCCTTCTGCTTATTGGGGCCGTCCACACCGTGCTCTTCTGGGTCCATGACATTTTGGTGTACTTCGCGCTCGTAGGATTCCTCCTGCTTCTCTTTCGCCGCAAGGAGCCGGCGAGCCTGAAACGGTGGGCGGCCGTGGTCTTCCTCGTTCCCGTAGTAGTGACCGGTGCCTTCGTCGGTCTGGGGGCATTGGCGGCTACTCTTCCTGAGGGAGCGGCGGAGATGGAGGCTGCCATGCAGGAGAACGTTGCGATGTTCGAGCGCATGTACGAGCAAGCGTTGGCGGTCTATAGCACCGGGTCATTCGGTGAGGTCACGGTGCAGCGAATCGTGGACTTTGGTATGGAGTTCGTCGGCGGCTTCATCGGCGGCTCCCTCTTTGTAATTCTGGGAATGTTCCTTTTGGGATTGGCCGCCGGGAAGGCGCGGTGGTTGCAGGATCCGGAGGCTCATGTGGCCGCATGGAGACGCGTCCTCCGGACGGCCGGCCCGATCGGCTTGATCGGGAGCGCGGTTTTGGTGGTTGGACGCCTCGGTGCGGACCCTGGTATGCTTTCCTGGCGCGATCTGGCGACGTCCGCGGGGACTTTTATTGGCGCGCCGGCAATGTGCCTTGCCTACGTATCGGCAATCGTGCTCTTGAGTCGCAAGGCCCGATGGCGGAAGCTGTTTCGCCCCTTGGCTGCGGTAGGGCGTACGGCGCTCAGCAACTACCTGCTGCAGTCGGTGATATGTACGACACTATTCTACGGCTACGGGTTCGGCCTGTTTGGGCAAGTGGGGCCTGCCGCGGGGCTTGCTCTTACCGTGGGCATCTACGCGCTGCAGGTCGTGCTGAGCAATCTCTACGTGCAACGGTTCCGTTATGGGCCGGCGGAGCTTCTGTGGCGTAAGCTCACATATCGGGCAGTGTAGCAGCGGAGAAGCAGCTCGCGGAGGGAGTCGGTTCCCGGACGGAGACTGATAGATTCATATGAACGATAAAGCGCGTGTTTCAATTCCAGTTCCGACTGCCGCCACAATGGTCGCCTCATACGCCCGGCGTAGGCTTCTGGAGCAGGTGCGCTCGGTCGCGTTTGTCATCATCTATCTTGTCGTCTTCCAGACCGTGATACTCGGGGTGCCGCCGGCCAACGCCACGAGCATCGCCGGCGGTATCGGGATGGTGGTGTTCGGGCTCGCGTTCTTCCTGGAGGGGTTGCTTCTGGGCATCATGCCGCTCGGGGAGCGGGTCGGTGTGCAGCTTCCGGGACGGGGCGGGATTCTGGTTATCGTGCTCTGCGGGGTTTTGGTGGGAGCCGGGGCAACCTTCGCGGAGCCGGCCATCGCCGCGCTCCGAATCGCCGGTGAGAACGTAAAAGCGTGGGAAGCGCCCCTCCTCTACATGCTCCTGGAGCGGTCTCCTGAATCTCTGATCTCCGCCATAGGGATGGGGGTCGGCGGCGCGGTCGCCTTGGGAATGGTACGCTTCTACTACGGCT
>Ga0207421_10002648_pt1 | contig 22080 bp, 20 predicted proteins | sample SodLakKL_010_SED_4_FD_187542 | JGI IMG/M metagenome (GOLD analysis project Ga0207421, IMG submission 187542) | Alkaline sediment microbial communities from Lake Tanatar, Kulunda Steppe, Russia - 8KL_010_SED (SPAdes) (version 2) | ecosystem: Environmental > Aquatic > Non-marine Saline and...
TGAAGTGGAGAAAGGCGAAGTAATTGGTTACATGGGGAGATCCGGTCGGACAACAGGGACACATTTACATTATGAAGTGCACCATAAAGGTTCTCCGGTTAATCCCAAACCTTATATGAAGGAGCAATAATAATTTAAGGAGGAAATAGCTTTGTTTAAAAAAGACAACCTGGAAACACCTACGGATAAAGTTAACACGGTTATTGGTAAAGAGACCACCTTCAATGGACAAATAAACGGCAATGGCTTGATCCGGATAGACGGGGAAGCTAAAGGAGAAATAATAAACCAGGGTGATGTGATTATCGGAGAGAGTGGCAGGGTAGCCGTCGAGTTAAAAGCTCGTAATATAACTATAGCAGGACAATATGAAGGTGCTCTTGAAGCGGAGGGTCGGTTGGAGCTAAAGAAAACGGGTAAAGCGGTCGGAATTTTTAAAGTAAACAGCCTGCTTGTCGAGGAAGGAGCAACACTGGCAGGCAGCATGGAAATGCCGGATGCTGAGGTTGAAGAAGTGGAGAAAAAAGAGAAGGAAAAGAAGGATTCTGTTTTTGAAAAAGCTGATCGTCATCAACCCGGCAAACCACAAGAAACAAAAGATAGAGAAAAGCAACTTGGCCAGTTAGGCCAATTCAGTGAAAGTGTTTCCTCGGAAAAGTCTCCATAACAGCATTTATTCAAGAGGTTTCTGCCAGTCAAAAGCTCTAAGTTCTTTAATTTAAAGCAAATTTATTTGATTAAAATAAGGAAGCACGTCTTTTTTGCCGTGCTTCCTTTAGTTTGGGATCATTTAAAAAAGCATTTTAATTAATAAAGCAGGATTTGATAAGGAAAAGGAGAAATTTAGCTATTCGTATTTAATTTTTATACTCAAACCAGGAAGTAATAGGAAGGCGAGGGATCAACATGCTGATTGTACTTTTAGGGCCGCCGGGAGCAGGTAAAGGGACTCAAGCAGAAAGAATTGTTAACGACCATAATTTAGCCTATATATCCACGGGTGATATTTTAAGAACCGCGGTTAAAGAAGATACGCCGTTGGGGAGCAAAGCCAGGGAATATATGGACCAGGGTCAATTAGTTCCCGACCACCTGGTTGTAGAGATTGTTAGAGAACGTTTACAAGAACCCGATTGCAGCAAGGGAGCTCTTTTAGACGGTTTTCCGCGGACCGTTGACCAGGCGATCTTTTTGGACCAAATGTTGCCTGATATTAGTCAGAAAGTAGATCAGGTATTGTTAATTAATGTGGATGAAGAAGAACTTGTTGAACGCCTTACCGGTCGAAGGGTCTGCAGTGATTGTGGTGCGAATTACCATGTGAAGTATAACCCTCCGGCAGTGCGCAATGTATGCGATCAATGTGGAGGCGATTTATACCAAAGAGATGATGACTCGCTGGAAACGGTTAAGGAGCGTTTGGAAGTTTATAAAAAGCAAACGGAACCACTGGTAAAGTTTTATCAGGATAAAGGGATAATCAGTTATATCGATGGCAACAAAAATATAGGTGAAGTTTTCGATCAAATAAACAGCGCGCTTAATTCTTTATAGTGCGTCTTATTGGACATGGTGCAACTGATTATGACACAGTACTGTATCGGACAGCTGGTTGAAATGAAAAAAAGTCATCCCTGCGGGTCTAATTGCTGGAAAATTCTCAGGGTGGGGATGGACTTCCGAATAAAATGTACCGGCTGTGGGCGGAGTGTATTGCTGCCCCGGTCTCGTTTTGAGAGCAGGGTAAAGAGGATTATTTCCGGCGAGATTTCTCATTCAAAGGAGTAGGGAGTTGTTATTGAATGGCATGGAGCTGTGGGATAGTCGGTCTCCCTAATGCCGGCAAATCAACATTATTTAAAGCGCTCACTGCTCTTGACGTAACCATCGAAAGCTATCCCTTTTCGACTATAGACCCTAATAAAGCTGTAGTCCCATTACCCGATCAACGTCTTGAAGCTTTGGCCGAGCTGTGTAAGTCTGAAAAGGTTACTCCGGCCACTATAGAAATATTTGATGTGGCGGGACTTGTCGAAGGGGCCAGCAGGGGTGAAGGGCTTGGCAACCAATTTCTGGGCCATTTAAGAGACGTTGATCTGCTTATTCATGTCGTGGGTAAATTTGAAGAAAGCAGCGATGATATTTTAACTCCAAAGTCCAGGCTGGATATTGTAAACCTGGAGTTAAACCTTGCGGACCTCGAAGTGCTATCAAAAAGACGCCAAAAGCTTGAACCTAAATTAAAAAGTGGTGAAAAAGCAGCGCAAAAAGAGTTAAACTTGTTGTTCCGTCTCGAAGAACATTTAAACCAGGGCTTACCTTTACGCGATCTTAATTTATCCGAAGATGATTTTAACATCTTATCAGAACTGCCTTTATTAACTTTGAAAGAAATAGTTTATGTTTACAATCTTTCTGAAAATGATTTCCTTGATCCGGATACATCGTTTTTTCCGTCGAACAGCCCTGTTATACCAATGTGTGCAAGCCTGGAGGCAGAATTGGCCGATTTGTCCCCGGAAGAAAGAAAACCCTTTATGGAAGCTTACGGACTGCAGGGGAGCCGTAACGAAGCTCTTCTACAGGCCTGTTACGAGCACCTGAACCTTGCAACATTCTACACTGTGAAGGGAAATGAAGCCCGTGCCTGGGTAATTCCTGCCAATATCCGGGCTGTTGAAGCGGCCGGAAAGATCCATAGTGATATGGCTGATGGTTTTATTAATGTTGAAGCAATAAACTGGCAAGTTTTGCTGCAGGAAGGTAGTTTGGCAAGTGCCCGGGATAAGGGGGCTTGTCGGGTCGAAGGTCGCGATTACCCGGTAAAAGACGGAGATGTGCTGTTTTTCCGTTTTCGAGATTAGCACATCCGGCAGGATTTGTAATGAACAACCCGGAGGGATGATCAGGTTGGAAAAACTATGGCCTTTTGCAGTGCGTACGATTGTTTTACTTCTGGTAATAGTCGGTGCAATATGGTTTTTAGAAAGCATTTCCTGGGTTGTTGGCTTACTGTTAATCAGTATACTGATTGTTTATATATTTCACCCCATGCTGCTTTATTTAAAAAGACGATTTAAGCTTAACCATGGCCTGGCTACAGGATTGGTCTTTTTAACATTTTTACTTTTTTGTGCTTTTACTGTTAGCCTGTTAATACCGGTTATTTACTTTGAGGCTACTGAATTAGCCGAAACTTTTCCTCATTATGTCGAACGCTTCCAGGAGTATTTAACCTGGTTTTCCGAACAGGTAATCATTCTGGATGTGGAAGAAGAAGTAAGAGAATATATTATAGGCTTGTCAGATAATTTATACCAGGGTATAGAATATGTTGCTGAAGCTTCTCTGCAGCTTATAATTGGCGCTGTTGATTTTTTCCTGATCTTATTTCTTGTTTTTTACCTCCTTTATGATTTTCAGTCAGTTCGCGAAAAAATTGTGGATATTGTCCCGGTTAATAATCGCCCCCTGGCAAAAGAGATCATAACTATTGTTGATGAGTCTGTCGGCACTTTTATCCGTGGCTCTCTAATCCGTTGTTTCGCTGTCGGCGTGGTCACCGGGCTGGTTCTTTTTATAATTGGTATGCCCTATGCTTTTCTGCTGGGCTTGATCGCCGGCATATTTAACTTTATTTTGTACATTGGCCCTTATATTGCCGCAGTCCCTGCTGTTTTACTTAGCTTTTCGCCCTTAACACCTTCTCCTCTGGTTATAATTTTGGTTTATATCCTGGTCCAGGTTCTTGATGGAATTTTCTTAGCACCGGTTGTTCTCGGGCGGACGGTTAAACTAAGACCGATCACGGTTATTATTTCTATCCTGATTGGGGGCAGCCTGGCCGGATTACTGGGTATGGTTATGGCAGTTCCCGTGGCTGCGATTTTCAAGGGGCTGCTGGACCTGCTTAAACGCAACCCTGCTTACCGGGAAAATAACGGGTAGAGCTAAATAATAATATTGGAAAGGCCGCGCTGCGTTAGCTATATTTAAACTCAAAACTAGCTTGCCCTGGAAAGCTAATTGTGCTATTATGTTCCAGGTAAATCCCTGCTCCTTTAGATGGAGCCGCTAGTCCAGAGGGAGGTGAAAATGAATGGGACTTTATGAAATCATGTTTATTATCCGTCCTGATTTAGAGGACGAGGAGCATGAAGAAATCATTAATGAATTGACCAGGTCCATTAATACCAACGATGGACAGGTTGACAGGGTTGCTGATTGGCGCAAACGCAGGTTAGCTTACGAAATTGATAAGCATGTTGAAGGCCACTACTACTTACTTTACTTCAAAGGTTCAGGCGATATTATTCCAGAAATTGAACATTTCTTCCGGGTTAATGATGGTATTCTTCGCTATCTGATCATGCGGATTGAAGAAGATATATATGAGGCAGCGATTGCGGAAGAAGCCGATCAATCAGAACAGCCTGTTGAAAGCGAAACTTTGGTTGATGAAGGTGAAAGTGAAGCTGCTGAACAGGCAACTTCAGCGCCGACTGCTCCGGAAGGTGAACCGGCAGCAGACAGTGAAACGGATGTAACCGCTGATACTACTCAGGAAGAACCTGAAAGAGAATAATACCGGGAGGATTGTTTAAAGATGTTAAACCAGGTCGTCTTGATTGGGCGATTGACTCGAGATCCAGAGCTGCGTTACACCGCCGGCAGCGGTGTTCCGGTAGCATCCTTTAATTTAGCGGTAGATCGACCCTTTACTAACCAGCAGGGTGAAAGGGAAACTGATTTTATCGACATTGTAACCTGGCGTAAATTAGCGGAAAACTGTGCTAATTATTTAAAGAAAGGCAGCTTAGCGGCTGTTAGTGGAAGACTGCAAATTCGCTCTTATGATGATCGGCAAGGTATCAGGCGCAAGGCTGCTGAAATTGTAGCATCAAATGTGCAGTTCCTGGATCGGCCCCGCAGTTCTGATGGGACAACTGCTCAAAATGAAGAAGATGCCAGCCCGAACCTGGATGACTTTGATGACAGTGCAGACGAAGTGAGCGGAGATGATGTTCCTTTTTAGTGAAAGGAGGGCTTATAAATGAGACGTGATCGGGGTAGAAAACCCAAGAAAAAAATTTGTAGTTTTTGCGTAGATAAAATTGATTATATAGATTATAAGCAGTATGATAAATTAAACCGCTTTGTTACTGAAAGAGGTAAAATATTGCCGCGCAGAATCTCCGGTAATTGCGCGAGACATCAGCGGCAATTAACGAGGTCTATAAAAAGGGCCAGGATCATGGCGCTTCTTCCTTTTACTTCAGAGTAAACGGAATTATAGATTGCCGACCGGGGGCGGTGTCGGGATAAAAATTCCGGACACCGTTTTTCGTCTAAATCAGGATTTTACGGAATAATGCTCATCGGGGACTTAAGAGAAAAGCTGTCCTGGCGCCAAAGATTATTATCATGACAGGTTGATCCAATAGCAGAAAAGGAGTGAGCTTTTCATGCAAGTTATTTTACAAAAGGATGTACCAAACCTTGGGGAACAGGGTGATCTTAAAGATGTAGCTCCCGGCTATGCCAGAAACCATCTTTTTCCCAGGGGCCTGGCCGTAGAAGCAACTCCTGCCAGGATTAAAGAGTGGGAAAAACGTCGAGAAAAACAAGAAATGATTAACCGGCAGCTGGAAGAGCAGGCACGTTCCCAGGCTGAAGAGTTGAATAAATTGGAGTTGGTTTTCCATATGCCGGCCGGGGAGGAAGGCCGACTTTTCGGATCTGTAACCCCAGCTGATATAGCGGAAAAGCTGTCAGAAAAAGGGTTTAACGTAGATAAAAAGAACATTGACACAGACCAGCCGATTAAAAGTACAGGCACTCATTCAGCTTCAGTTAAACTGCACCCTGAAATAAAGGCAGAGGTTTCGGTGAGGGTTGAAAAAGCAGAATAGTCCTTTATTGTCATGAAAGGAGGCGGCACATATGGTCGTCTTAAGTGACAGGGTTCCTCCACAAAGTAAAGATGCCGAGCAGTCTGTCCTCGGATCTATGATTATAGATAAAGAGGCTATATATGCTGCTGCTGAAGTGCTCACCGAAGAAGATTTTTACAGTACCGCTCACCAAAGAATTTTTTCCGGAATACTATCGGTCAGCGAAAAAGGTGAACCGGTAGATTTGGTTACGCTGGCTGAAGAATTACAGCGTAACCAGTGCCTTGAAGAAGTCGGCGGGCGTTCTTACCTGGTTACCCTGGCCAACGCGGTTCCCACTGCTGCTAATGTGCAGTATCATTCGCGTATTGTCCGGGAAAAATCAATATTGCGATCATTGATTCAAGCCGCTACGGGAATTGTAACCCGCAGCTTTGAAGCACCTCAAAATGTAGATGAATTTTTAGATGAAGCAGAGCAGATGATTTTTGAAATTGGGCGGCGTGGCAAGCAGCAGGGCTTTGCTCCACTGAAAGATGTATTAGTACAGACTTTTGATCGCATTGAAAAACTTTACGATGATAAACAAGGTGTAACCGGTCTTCCCACCGGTTTTGTTGATTTAGACAGGATGTGTTTTGGACTTCAGGATTCTGATTTGATCATTGTTGCCGCCCGGCCAAGCATGGGGAAGACCACCCTTGCTCTAAATATGGCCCAACAGATCGCTGTCCGAGAGAAGCGCCCAACTGCCTTTTTCAGCATGGAAATGTCAAAAGAACAGCTTGCCCAGCGTTTATTGTGCGCGGAAGCGCAGGTTGATGCTCAAAATATGCGCAGGGGTAATTTATCGCAGGAAGAGTGGCATAAACTAACCAGGGCAGTGGGACCTTTAAGCGAGTGTCCCCTTTTTATTGACGATACTGCCTCGCTTTCCGTGATGGAGTTAAGAGCAAAGGCGCGCAGGTTAAAAGCGGAAAAAGGGTTGGATGCTATTTTTATCGACTACTTGCAATTAATGCGGGGTTTCAGCCGTGCTGAAAGTCGTCAGCAAGAGCTTTCCGAAATATCTCGAGCCCTGAAAGCTCTGGCTAAAGAGCTAAATATTCCCGTTTTAGCACTTTCCCAGCTCAGCAGGGCAGTAGAAAAAAGGCCGGACCGCCGGCCCATCCTCAGCGACCTGATGGAGTCGGGCGGTATAGAGGCCAATGCCGACCTGGTTATGTTTATATACCGGGAGGCATATTACAACAGGGAATCAGATAAGGGCAATATAGCTGAGGTCAGTATTGCTAAGCAGCGCAATGGGCCCACAGGCTTAATTGAATTATACTTTCTTGATCGTTACACGAAATTTGCCAATATTGCCCGCGAACCAACCAGTCAGGAAGGGTGAAGGCAGGCATGCCAAGGTCAAAATATGATGTCATAATTGTCGGTGCCGGCCCTGCCGGCATATTTGCTGCACTGGAGTTTAAAAAAACAAATTGTAAAGCTAATGTGTTGATTATCGACAAAGGTTCACCCCTGGAAAAGCGTAAATGTAAAACGCAGAAGGAATACGGACGCTGCCTCCGCTGCGATCCCTGTGCGATTACCTGTGGTTGGGGGGGCGCCGGAGCTTTCAGTGATGGCAAACTAACTTTGACTCCGGCATTTGGAGGGCTTTTAGATGAGTACGTTGACCAGGCTCTTATTGAGGAATTGATTAATGAAGTTGACGCCACTTATCGTTCTTTTGGGGCTTCTGAGGAAGTTTACGGAACTGATATAGAGGCAATAAAAGATATGGAACGTCAATCCGCTGCTGCAGGCCTCAGCCTGATACCGGCAAAAATCAGGCATCTAGGAACTGAAAATTGCTACAGGGTTCTTGAAAAAATGTACAGTGAGCTGTTCGATCAGGTCGATGTCTTAATGAATAAAACTGTCGAAGAGCTGGTCTGTGAAGAAGAAATTATTAAAGGGGTAAAACTCACTTCAGGAGAATTTTATGCTGCCGATTATGTAATCTGTGGTCCCGGCCGGGTTGGGGCCGAGTGGATCTTTAGTGAAGCCAGCCGTTTGGGGTTGAAGGGTTCCAATAACCCGGTTGATATCGGAGTCAGGGTAGAAGTTCCCGCCGTAATTATGGAAAATTTAACTGATAAAATTTATGAATCAAAATTAATATATTTTACCAGGCATTTCGATGACCGGATCCGCACATTCTGCATGAATCCATATGGGGTAGTGGTTACAGAAAATAACGAAGGGTTATTGACTGTTAACGGGCATAGTTATTCTGAAAAGAAAACTAATAACACCAACTTTGCTTTGCTGGTCAGCAAAACATTTACCGAACCATTTACCGAACCGATTCGTTACGGTCGTTATATAGCCAGCCTCGCCAACATGCTTGGCGATGGAGTAATTATCCAGCGCCTGGGGGACTTGTTAATGGGGCGCCGTTCTACTCCTGAACGAATTAAAAGAGGATTAGTTCATCCTACCTTAGCCGAGGCCACTCCCGGAGATCTCAGCCTGGTTTTGCCGTATCGTTACCTGTTGGCCATAATCGAGATGCTGGAAGCTCTGGACAAACTTGCCCCGGGGGTTAATTCCAGGCACACCCTCTTGTATGGGGTAGAGGTGAAATTTTATTCATTTCGTTTAAGCTTGACCCATAAGCTTGAAACCGGGATAAATAATTTATTTGCCGTCGGAGATGGAGCAGGGATCACCAGGGGCTTAATCCAGGCTTCTGCTACAGGGGTCCTGGCGGCCCGGGAAATCAGCAAGCGGTTAGAAAAATAGTAGCTAAGCCGGGTATAAAAGGATAGCAATTCCTGCAAGCAGGAATACCGAGATATTTGTCGAATATATTATTTTAATTTTTGTGCAGCTTGCTAAAAAGCCATTTATTGCACTCTGGTAATTTGTGTAGCTGTATGTTGTTTCTATCCCTGCAGGAAGGATAAGGCTAATGATATCTTTTATTGGTTATGCTGCTAAACTTTATGCAAAAACAATTACAGGAATTTTTCCATTTTTTAAAAAGAGGTTTGCTTCTTTCAAAAGCAAGGCAGAGTCTTTTTTACGTGCCGGAACACTAAAACCGGGGCATTTTATAATAACCTCCGCATTTTTTATTCTGTTATTTCTCGGAGGTCATATTATCTTGCAGGGGTTTGTCTATGTTGTTTACATAGAAGACCGTGCAATAGGTAAAGTTAAGCAAGCGGAAGATGTTGAAGGTTTTCTTTGTGAGTTAGCGGGCAAGTGTTCAGATATATATGGATTAGAAATGGAACCTGTTGAAACTATAACCCTGCTTAGGAAGTACAGCCCCGGCAGTAAAATTGCCGCTACCGAAGTGCAGGAGCAAATTCGCGGTGAAATTACTTTTAAAACCGAGGCTCATATGATTACGGTTAATGGCAAGCCCTTAGCGGCGGTAGCTTCTAAAGATGATTTAAAAAGAATACAGGTTATTTTAAAGCAATCATATTTTGACACAAATGCTAGTCAAAACATGGAGGATAGTGACGGGGAAGTTAAGCTTTCCAGTGAAATAAAGCTGCTAAATGCCTTTATTAACGAAAGCCTTGGAGTAGTCCCATGCAGAGTTGAGGCCCGGGAAATAATGGATGCAGACCAGGTTATAGAAAAGCTGCTTAGTCAAAAAGAAGAACTGGATCGAAAGGCTGCCGACGGCTCTTTCTATTCAAACCGCGGTGCTATTTCCAGCCGTCATATAAGCCGTTTCGATGCTCCCGGTTCAACCGCTGCAGAAAGCGATCCTGGTAATAATTTGCTGCCGGAGAATAGACCGAAAACTTTCAGTGAATATGTGGAGATCAATGTAACTACTATTGAAGAAATTAAAGTGATGAAAAAAGTTCCCTATGAAGTTGAACGGTTGGAAGATGACAGGATGTGGGTAGTTGAAAATAAAATTGAAACACCGGGGAAGCATGGAATAAAGGAAGTTACTTATCATGTTATCCGTGAAAATGGAGAAGAAATTGAAAGGACAAGATTTAAAGAGAGAGTTATTGAAGAACCGGTAACCCAGGTTGAGGTGTACGGGACAGCCCAGGTACCGGCCAAAGGCAGCGGCCGGTTTATCTGGCCGGTGCAGGGTGGTGGAGAAGTTACCCCCGGCAGGGGATTTAGCTCGTGGCATACAGGGATTGATATCGACACCAGCGCCGGCACTAATGTTTTGGCTGCCGATAGCGGTGTGGTTTGGTTTTCAGGGTTTGGCAGGACCCAGGGGAATTACCTGATTATATATCATGGCAACTACTGGACTCTTTATTTACATAATGAAACCAACCTGGTTTCTGAAGGAGACAAGGTTTCCCAGGGGGATATCATTGCCAGGGTCGGTTCTACGGGAAGAACCACCGGGGCTCACCTCCATTTCGAAGTAAGACGTGATGATGGTACCGGCGAGTGGCTCGCTTATTACCAGCATCAACCTGTTGATCCTTTGCGATTTTTTAATCCTTAATAATTTGCAACCCCTCAGCCGTGCTGCATTTTGGCCGAGAAGACACAACAAATTTTTATATTACCCTCCTGCTTTGCCTTCTTCTAAGCTTTACCCGTGATCTTGGCAGGCTTTTTTAATTCTGGCGGCCATTTTACCTTATTTATCTTAGCTCTGACTACCTTTGAATGAAAACTCATGCTATTATAAAGCAAAGCCTAAAATTGCCGGCAGAAGCAAATTTATAGTTATGCAGGTGTTTTAAAGCCGGCAATAGAAATATTATGTCTACTGGTTAAACGGGGTGATTTTAATTGGCAACAAAAATTCTGGTAGTTGATGACGAAAGGCCAATTGTTGAAATATTGCAATATAACCTTGAAAAAGAAGGGTATCATGTTATTACTGCATTTGATGGAGAAGAAGCCCTTAATAAAGTGGAAACTGAATCTCCAAATTTAATTGTCCTGGATATTATGCTGCCTAAAAAGGATGGCTTTGCCGTTTGCCGTGAAATACGCTCAAGCTTTGATATCCCAATTATCATGTTAACAGCAAAAGAAATGGAAATGGATAAAGTCCTGGGGCTGGAATTGGGCGCTGATGATTATGTGACAAAGCCGTTTAGCGCCCGCGAAGTTACCGCTCGCATAAAAGCGCTCCTCCGGCGCATTAAAGCAGAGGATGGTATGGGAGCCGCGGAAGACAGCAGGCTGGAAGAGGGGCCTATTCTTGTAGACCAAAATGAAGTACAGGTTTATAATCTAGGTAAACCTGTGGAGCTAACTTTACGTGAATATAACTTGCTGGTTTATTTAATGAAAAAACCTGGTTTTGTTTACAGTCGGGGGCAGCTATTAAACCAGGTGTGGGGATACGATTATATCGGTGACGAAAGAACTGTAGATGTCACGGTAAGAAGGCTGCGTGAAAAATTGGAAGAAGATCCGGCCAAACCCGACTATATCCAGACTAAGAGGGGTGTCGGCTATTATTTTAGGCCGCGTTAAGTTATTTAATAGTCTTCAATGGAAAATCATTTTCATATATTTGATGCTAATTCTTATTGCCCTGCAATTAATCAGCGTTTACCTGGTCCAATCCCTGGAACAGTATTACCTTCGTAATTACAAGGAGAGCCTTGAAAATCAGGCCCGGTTGCTCTCTGCTTTTATGGAACCCGGATTTGGCGGTGAAAGTGAAGATTGGGCTGAGGATACTGTTCGCCTGGCCCGGGAATTCGGTGACTTGCATGATATGGAAATCAAGGTGTTGGATAGCTATGCGCAAATTATTGAAACTTCCGGCAGCCAGGCGCTTGTTGGAAGACGCTTGCTCAGGGACGAAATAACCCGGGCCATGGCGGGACATTTAAGCGACAATGTCCGCTACGATCCAATTAAAGAGGAAAGACGTTATTACATGGCTTACCCGATTCAACAGGATCAAAATACCCAGGGTGTAATTTACTTAAGCGGGTCGTTGAAATCTGTTGACGATACCCTTAGCGAAGTTAAAACAATATTGCTAACCGGCGTTGGCCTGGTATTAGCGGTTAGTTTTTTCCTTGGAGTAATTTTGACCAGGACAATCACAGTGCCTATCAAAGAAGTTACCAACCAGGCCAACTCGATGGCACAGGGGGATTTTAACAGGAAGATTAATGTACAGGCTTCTGATGAAATTGGTCGCCTCGGGGAAACATTTAATTACCTGGCCCAGAGGTTGAGCTATACTATTGATGAAATGTCACTGGAAAAAAGTAAGGTTGAGGCGATTATTAATAATATGAGCGAAGGCATCGTTGCCTTAAATGGCAAGGGACACTTAATTCAAATGAACCCTTCGGCCCGAAAGTTGATTAAAAATTTAAAGTTAAGGATTCCCGTGTTAAACAGGTCTGGTTTTAACCTGCTTAGAAGTTTAATCGGCGCCGAAGCTACCCGCCAGTTTGTCCGAAATCAAAAACCGATGACTGCGGAGATTTCAAGCCATGACCCTGAATATACCATGCAGGTTAAAATTGCCCCATTTAAGGTTGACAAAGGTAAGCTTGATGGAACGCTGATCGTCCTTCATGATGTTACCAGGGAAAGAGAACTGACCAGGCGCCAGGAAGAATTTGTGGCCGATGTATCACATGAACTCAGAACACCACTGGCTACTGTTAAAAGTTATGTAGAAACTCTGCTGGATGGTGCCGCGGAGGACGAAGAAGTTAGAAACCGTTTCCTCAAGGTCCTTTCTAAGGAAACCGAGCGAATGGTTAGCATGGTAAAGGATTTACTGGTACTGTCTCAAATGGACTCAAACAGGGTTGACTGGCAGAAAGACGAAGCGAACGTCAGAAATTTAGCCATAGAGGCAGTAGAACAAGCTAAACAAAAATTAAGCGTTGATTTGCCCCGCATTGATCTAGATATCCCCGAGAAATTCCCTTTGGTAAGTGTGGACAGGGACAAAGTCATGCGCGTTTTTACTAATCTATTAAATAATGCTTTAAAATATACTCCCCCTTCGGGAGAAGTGGTGATCAGTGCCGAAACGGAACAAAACTTTATTAAAGTATTGATTAAAGATACGGGAAGCGGTATTTCAGAAGATGAACTGCCCAAAGTGTTTGAACGCTTCTACCGGGTAGAAAAAACACGTAGCCGTAGTTTCGGAGGCACCGGTTTGGGGCTTTCCATTGCCCGTAAAGTGGTCGAAGCCCATGGGGGAACGATATGGATAGAGAGTACGCAGGGTAAAGGTACCAGTGTATGGTTTACTCTGCCCATGGCGAAAAGCTCTGAAGAACCGGGGGTATCTAACAATGACCGAAACCTTTAAAAGTTTACTGCTCCTGCTGCTGGTAACATTGAGCCTGATTTTAACTTATCAGCTTTGGTATGGTGAAAAACCTGCCGAACTAACTGCAGATGATGTATATGAAAGAGTAGTTGTTGAAACCCCCAGGCCGATGGAAAAACTAATTACTCCAGAGCAAATAATTATTGAAAATGATAAAAATAGTTACTTATTTAGAAAAAATCAAGATACTTACAGTAACCTTTGGGCAGAACTATCAGGACTGCTCCAGGATCTTGAGCAAGACGATATTTTTGCCGAGTGGAGCATTCCGGATGATGGAGTTTCTAATCTTGTCAGGTTTTATTTTGATCCGGCATTGCCTATCGGAGAAGATATGCCGTGGCTGCCTTATACCACAAGCTTAGAAGTTGAAGAGATTAAGTTGTATAGTGTTGAAACCGTCGATGATAATGCAGGTGAAGAAAATCATGAAGATGAAGAAGAAAATGAAAATGCGGTAATAGAAAATAATAATCAAGTTGATGAAAATGATGAGGTTGATGAAGATGGTATAGCTGCCGAAGAAGATGAAAAGGAAGTCCCGGCAGAGGAAAAAGAGTGGTTTTTGGTTTTAAAGAAATCCGAAAACAATTCCGCCAGGAGCTTAGCCATAAATGGTGAAAACATTGAAGGAATTGTCCATGTCCTAAATCAAGTAACAGATGATAATAATGAAGTTAGTTTCACCAAAGTAGGCAGTGATTTTCTTGAAGAAAAAATCGGTCGAGAGATTGAAGTGCGATCATCAATTTATGTTCCAAATGATATAATATCCATGGATACTTTAGAGGTAATCCCCGAGAACCTTGACCGGGAAAGGCTCCTGAAAACTTTCTTTGTCGATTATAACCTGGTGCGGACTATCGAAGAAGGTGACGGAAGCTTTATTTATACAGACGGTGGGAAAGGGTTGCGAATATCTGAAACAGGGATTGAATATTCTGATCCGAGAAAAGAAGAGGGAAATTCTACTTTAAACTACCGTGAAGCTTTACGTAATTGCGGAAGGTTGATCAGTTACCACGGCGGGTGGCCGGATAACCTTCGCCTGGAGGAACTTGTTTTTTCTTCGCGGGGAGGGTATTCTTATTATGACTCTGAATGGCTCATGTATCATGAAGGTTACCCGGTGCATGTAGAAAAACCAACCAGGGCTCTTTTTAATGACCTTGGTCTTGTTAATTATACTCGTTCACTTTTCTTTACCAGGAAAACCCCGATTAATAATGATGACGGTGAGGGGAAGCAGGCTTTTGATGATGAAGAAAAGCATAATATAGCAGATTGGGATAAAGCGCTGATAAAGGCAATCACTATTTATGATGCCGGGTATCCTGTAAGGAGGCCCCGGTTGAATTTAGATGCAATGGAACTCGGTTATGTGATTACCGGCACCCCTGACTCGTTTAAGGCCCTGCCGGTTTGGTTGATTCAGCTTGATGGTGAAAAAATATATCTATCAGCCGAAAATTTGGAGCAGGTTGCTGAGGAGGATATTTTTTGAACCTGGGGCAAGCTAAAAGTATATTAATAATTGCCTTTTTAGGCTTAAATTTATTTCTCGGGTATCAACTTTTCTGGCCCGATTTTGGCCGGTTAACCAATGTTGCCGTAACGGCCGAAGAGTTGTCAGGGCTGGAAAAGATGCTTGATGAAAATAATTATGTAATGGAAACTTCAATAGACCGGGGAGTTAAAAAGAGTGAATTTTTAAAGGTTTCGGCAAACCGTGAAGTGAAAGAGGGAATAATAAAGAATTTAATTGGACAGGTTGCAGAGGTTGATTACACTGATGAGATCATTCACTATCGGGCTAGTGATTTATCGATACTGGAGCACCAAAGCGGCCTGATCCAGGTTGATTTCAATGAAGGAGTTTGTTTGGGAGAAAATACAGAAGACCTGGATAAAAGTGAAATGCAGGCTAAGGTAGAAGAGTTTTTGGCCGAGAATGAACTAAAGTTTGAGGGACTCAGGTTTGACTCAGTGGAAAAGGAAAATGAAGACCAGGAAACTTTTTTGTTTAACCAGGAACTTGATGGAAAGCCAATATTTTCGGGGCATTTTAGGGTAAAGCTAGATGGCGGAACCGTTAATTCGGTTGCTATTTACTGGCTAAAACCGGTTGAGCGTATTCCTGAAAGGGAGATGGAAGTAATCCCGGCTACGGATGCTTTGCATAACCTGGTAAATAACCTGGGACCCGGTGTTGAAAAGCGCAAAATCAATAAAGTTGAACTCGGTTACTATACTGAAGAATATGAGGCTGAAAAGTGGGAAATACCACCTGTATGGCGAATAACATTAGATGAAAAGGAACATTATTATATCAATGCTTTTACCGGTAATTTAGAGCAGGAGCCGGTTATACTTGAAGAATTACCTGCTAACGGTGAAAGTTGAAAACCGGTTGGCTATTAACAATTTTGACGCGGAGGTAATCATGGAAAACTTTATTGTAAAAGGAAGCACCAATTTAAATGGCAAAGTTAAAATTAGTGGATCAAAAAATACCGCTGTAGCAATTTTGCCGGCAGCGATTTTAACGGCTGAAACAGTGTACCTGGATAATTTGCCCGATATAACCGATGTGCGCACGATGACGAAAATTCTTGAAAACCTGGGAGTTTCGATCCGCAGGCGAGGCAGAAATTCAGTGGAATTAACCCCGGCTAACCTCTCAAAAATTGCCCCATCATATGAACTGGTTAAAAAAATGAGGGCCTCTTATTATTTTATGGGCAGCCTTCTGGCCCGGTTTGGCCGTGCGGAAGTGCCGATCCCCGGGGGCTGCGATCTGGGACCCCGGCCAATCGATCAACACCTTAAAGGATTTTCTGCCCTGGGAGCTGAGATTAACATAGAGCAGGGCATGATTCACCTATCTGCAGAGAAGCTTGCCGGGGCCCATATTTACCTTGACGTGGTTAGTATAGGTGCAACAATAAACTTAATGCTTGCTGCTGCCGCGGCTGAAGGCAGAACCGTGTTGGAGAATGTGGCTAAAGAACCTGAAATAGTGGACCTTGCAAACTTTTTGAATGCTATGGGAGCAACCGTAAGGGGCGCAGGAACAGACGTTATTCGCATTGATGGAACTAAGAATTTTAAAGGGGTCAGGCATGCCATTATTCCTGATAGAATTGAAGCCGGTACTTTCATGCTTGCCGCAGCGGCGACCAAAGGAAATGTTACTGTGGAAGAGGTGATCCCCAAGCACCTTGAAGCCATCACTGCAAAATTAAAGGAAACAGGCGCGAAGGTTACTGTGGAGCCTGAAAGAATTAATGTTAAAGTTACCGCGCCGCTGAAACCTTCCGATCTAAAAACATTTCCATATCCCGGGTTCCCAACTGATCTACAGCCGCCCGGAATGGTTTTATTGACTGCCGCGAACGGTTTAAGTGTAGTAACTGAAAATGTGTTTGACGGACGTTATAACCAGGTTGATGAACTTAAACGAATGGGTGCCAAAATTAAGGTAGAAGGAAGAACTGCCCTGGTAGAAGGCGGTCAGGCATTATCAGGGGCGCCGGTTACCGTGTCCGATTTGAGATCAGGGGCTGCGTTGATGATTGCTGCACTGATGGCTGAAGGAGAAAGTCGGATCAGCGAGGTTGAGCATATTGATCGCGGCTATGAAAACTTTGAACATAAATTAATTCAGCTGGGAGCATCAATTAAACGCGTTAGCGTAGACAATTATAATCAGCTTTCGGGCAGCCAGGATTAATCCGCGTAAGCTTTCAATGAGTCCGACCCTTTACGAACATAAATGCATGTTATAAACTTGTATTTACACTTGAAAGATAATGTTTATTAGCTTTCAGATAGGAGGTTTCTCCATTGGAACAGCAAAAAGGTTATAATTACCGGCCTCGTCGAGGAGGCGCCTGGGCTTTTATCGGTTATTTGTCTTTTGGAATTCTGGGCATTTTGCTGGGGGCAGCCCTGGTTTACGGGCTATTTGCTTTTTTCCTGATTCCGGCAGAAGATGAAATCCCACCGGAAGAACCGGTAGAAGAAGTTCCCGAAGAGGTTGATGAAGAAACGGTGGACGAGCCCTTACCTTCTCCTGACAGGGATTCAGATACGGTAGAGGTGGTTGAACAGGTTATGCCCGCGGTTGTCGGGGTGAGTAGCCACAGAGATATCGGGTATTTTGGTGATAGGCAATTTGAGGAAGCAGGTTCTGCTTCCGGGGTTATTATCTCGCCGGATGGCTACATCGTAACCAACCAGCATGTAATCGAGCAAGCCGAGGAAATTATGGTGGTGATCCCTGATGTGGGGCAATATGAAGCAGAGCTTTTAGGAGAAGATCCCCTTACTGACTTAGCCCTGCTCAAAATCGATGAATCCGGCCTTACCTATGCTCCTTTTGCTGACTCGGGAAACACAAGGGTTGGCGAAACGGTTTTAGCTATCGGCAATCCACTCGGGCTGCAGCAAACCGTAACAGCGGGAATAATCAGCGCTGTTGAAAGGCAGGTAATGATCCCCGGGACCGAATACGCCCATACCTTTATCCAGACCGATGCCGTAGTTAATCCGGGCAACAGCGGAGGTCCGCTTGTAAACCTTGAAGGTGAAATAGTCGGTATTAATACCGCTAAAGTAGCGTTGGCCGGGGTAGAAGGAATCGGCTTGTCGATACCCAGCAATACGGTGGAAAGGGTGTCCAGCGACCTGGTTGAATATGGAAAGGTGCATCGTCCTCACATGGGGGTTTTGATTGAAGACTGGATTGATTATGACGACCCTGCGCCCGATAAGGGAATTCATCTGGTAGAAGTGGTTCCAGGCAGCCCTGCCGATGAAGCAGGGTTGCAGGAAGGCGATGTAATTGTTGCCGTTAATGGGCAGAGCACCGATTACCTGGCCAAATTATTTGACAAGCTCCTTGCCTATTATCCGGGAGATACTGTAACCATTACTTTCTACCGTGACGGTCAACAGAATGAAACCGCTCTTACCCTCGAAGAGAGACCTGATGATATCGGTCAAGGCCCCTCATTCCCTGAAGACGGGGAAGAATGGGAAGACTTCTTTGAAGAAGAATTCTTTGATTAGTTCGCAGGAGGGCAACAGGTGCGGTTAATATTTATTTTTGTTGACGGGATAGGCCTGGGCAATAATTTTAAAGATAATCCTTTTGTTTTTTCGAAAACCCCGGGAATATCCTCTCTTCTTGAGGGTATGCCTTTAACTAAAGAAGCAAAAGGGTTTGTTGGATCGAAAGCCTCACTTTATGGTGTTGATGCAACCCTGGGCGTGCCGGGCCTTCCCCAGAGTGCAACCGGTCAAACTGCCCTGTTTACCGGGACCAATGCGCCTCGTTACCTGGGAAATCATTTAAGGGGGTTCCCTAACAGTCTCTTAAGAAAATTAATCGCTGATTATTCTATGTTCAAACAGCTGCAACAAGAGGGAGGGCGGGTTGCTTTTATTAATGCATATCGTCCTCCTTTTTTTGATCTGTTAAGGCATGGTTTGCCCGGAAATCGCTATTCTTGTTCAACCCTGATCACTTTTTACGGCGGTTTGCCATTTTATGGCCTGGGAGATTTGAAAGCAGGAAAAGCGCTTTATATGGATATCACGAATGAAATATTACAGCGGTTGGGATTTGAAGTTTCCTTGATTTCCCCGGAAAAAGGAGCAGAGCACCTGGTTCAGATCAGCCGAGATTTTGATTTTTGTCTATTTGAATATTTTCTAAGCGATCTCGCCGGACACCTGGGAGATCGCTCCGAGGCAAGCCGGGTGATTAACATCCTGGATCGCTTTATCGGGACTTTAACCGAGCTGATAGATCCCGGGGAAGATATGGTTTTAGTCTGCAGCGATCATGGCAACTTGGAAGATTTGCGGATTCGTAACCATACCTTGAATGAAGTCCCTGTTTTATTGGTTGGCAATCAGAAAGCCAGGGAATTATTAAACGGCAGCCTTAATTCTTTGATTGACGTTTTACCGCTAATCAAGAAATTATTGAAATACTGATTTGCCCGGAAAGATAATAGTCCAAATTTACGGGCAATCGGGTTTTGGTTAATGCAGGGCAATGCTCTGCTGCCAAAGCACCGTTGCACTTAAAGGCAGTGAAGTTCCAGTGACCAAATTTAATGGAAAAAATGGTTTAGATGTTGTTTGTTTAACTGTTAGCATGTTTGCTACTAATTGTTACCTGGTTTTTTGCACGGAAACCAGGGAAGCTGTGGTTATCGACCCGGGTGCAAACGGAAAAGGAATCATTGAAAAAGTTAAAAGTTACGGTTTATCAATTAAATATATAATTAATACCCATGCGCATGTCGATCACATTGGAGCAAACGGAAAAATCAAAGAAACATTTAAAGTTCCAATTTTACTTGGTGAAAAGGATTTGCAAATTTATGAGAAGCCGGCTTTTGGCCTCAGCCTGTTTTTTAAAAAGCAGCCAAAGCCGGACCGGTTAATTTCTGAAGGAACCCGTATATCTTTTGGCAGGGTTTACCTGGATGTGCTGGAGACCCCGGGACATTCACCCGGCAGTATAAGCTTATTATCTGAGAACGCTGTTTTTTGTGGGGATACCCTTTTTTCCGGCTCAATAGGTAGAACTGATTTACCCGGAGGTTCTCATGAGCAGCTAATAAAAAGTATTCACGAAAAGCTCCTTGTATTGCAGGACCATGTAGCTATATATCCGGGGCATGGACCGGTTACAACTCCGGGCAATGAAATCTATGCCAATCCCTTTATTGACGTTTCCGGCTAACAGGGGTTATAATTTTCCTGGACCTCATTTTTACAAAAATTTTTTGCCTCAGCAAGCAGGATTATTTAATATCGTAAAGAATAACCTAAAATAAGAAAGAGAAGAGTGCTTCATATCACAGATGATCTTGCCTGGTCCATAGCCGTTATAAAATAACCATACCTCCTTTTTGAGGAAAACGAGCCCTAACTTGCCATAAGTATAATGTTTTAGACGGCAAGAACCCTTTCAGCTCAACCTCCTGGGAACTAAAAAGGTCAATCGATGCTTGCAGCTTTTAGCAAGCGGCCGCTTGTATATTATTGAACCACATTAAACGGGCAAAAGTTTTTTACATAAATGAATTTTTAGTGAACAGCCAGGGGACATACTGAATTATGGGCCGTAGATATTGCAAAGAGGGTTAGATATGGCCTGTGGAGCATAAGTTTTAATTGCTTGACCTGTATGGGTACAGGTCGCCGAAGCCTGAGCAGCGGCCGGCGAATGCCAGGGGCAATCAAAAAAGCGAAAACCCGCAGCCTTACTCGCCACGGTTGCCCATGAGGAACCGGCACCAGTTAAAAATGCAGTTCGGCTGAGCAGAAAAACCATAAAGTTGCCGGAGAGGATACCTGAAAGATCAAGAATATGAATGTTTTAATAGAATATTTGGTAGCAAAAATAAAAGGTGGTGCAGTGTTTTGGATCCAAAAAAGTTAAAAACAATGAACTTGCATGAACTACATCGACTGGCTAAGGAACATGAAATAAAGGGCCAGTCTACAATGCGGAAGCAGGAGCTAATCGACTCACTGGCTAAGTTATTTTCTGAGAACGGGGAACAACACAGTGCTTCTGGAATGCTCGAAATAATGCCGGATGGTTTCGGCTTTTTGCGCCGCAAAAAATATAATTTTTCGGAAGACGACATCTATATTTCTGCATCACAAATACGCCGCTTCAGTATGAGGACCGGTGATATAATCAGCGGAAGAATTCGTCCGCCAAAAGACAACGAACGTTATTATGCCCTGTTACAGGTCGAGGAGATAAACGGAGAAGATCCTGAAAAGCTTTCCTCTCGCCCGCCTTTTTCCTCCCTGGTGCCAATTCACCCTGACGAAGTTATTAAGATGGAAACAGACTCGCAAATATTGTCAACCCGCATTATCGACCTGCTTATTCCCATCGGTAAGGGCCAGCGAGGGCTGATTGTCTCTCCCCCAAAAGCAGGCAAAACAATGCTTTTGAAACAGCTCGCAAACAGTATTTCCACCAACCACCCTGAAATTAAGTTAATTATCTTGCTAATCGATGAACGGCCGGAAGAAGTTACCGATATGGAGCGCAGTGTTGATGCCGATGTGGTTAGCTCCACGTTCGATCAAAAACCGGAAAACCATATTCGCCTGGCTGAGCTGGTGCTGGAGCGCTCCCAGCGCCTGGTTGAACAGGGCGAGAATGTGGCCGTATTAATCGACAGCATAACCCGTTTAACCCGGGCGTATAACCTGGTTATCCCGCCCAGCGGCAGAACCCTTTCGGGCGGTATCGATCCCAGTGCTTTTTATAAGCCAAAAAGGTTTTTTGGCGCTGCCCGTAATATTGACCAGGGTGGCAGCCTCACGGTACTGGCTACGGCTATTGTCGATACCGGAAGCAGGATGGATGATGTTGTCTACGAGGAGTTTAAAGGTACCGGTAACATGGAGCTGCATTTGGACCGGAAGATAGCCGATCGCCGTATTTTCCCGGCTATCGATATTTCCCGTTCGGGGACCCGCCGGGAAGAGCTGCTGCTTGATGAGCATAAGATCGAGTTGATGTGGGCTTTAAGGCGTGCTATGGGCACCAGCACCAGCATTGAATTCCTGGAAAAACTCATGGACAGGTTGAGAAAAACTAAGTCCAATGAAGAGTTCCTCAGCAACATGCATACCATGTAATCAGCCTGGCCGTCTAACTTTAGAAAGAGAGCGTAGTCTCTATGTTTCAACCGATTAAACGCAAAAGGGTTTACACAGAAATCATCGAGCAGCTGCGTGAGTTGATCGAAAGTGGCGAATTGCAGCCCGGAGATAAATTGATGTCGGAACGGGAAATGGCCGAAA
>Ga0207421_10002649_pt1 | contig 22075 bp, 15 predicted proteins | sample SodLakKL_010_SED_4_FD_187542 | JGI IMG/M metagenome (GOLD analysis project Ga0207421, IMG submission 187542) | Alkaline sediment microbial communities from Lake Tanatar, Kulunda Steppe, Russia - 8KL_010_SED (SPAdes) (version 2) | ecosystem: Environmental > Aquatic > Non-marine Saline and...
CCCTGGGCCTGATGACCATTACCCATCATAACAATAAATCGAAAGGACCAATCTACCACCATAGTAATAAAAGTCGTATATTATGGGCTTTGAACAAAAAGGGTCTCTGCAAGCCTCTCTGTGATACCGGCAAACCAATGGTGTTTCCGGTTAAATGGCATGAGCACCAGTAAGTTATACATTATATTACGCTTAATACCAATTTTGGATTTGCAAAGCCAGTTGGAAAAACACTACTTTTAGGTCCAATTAATTATTTTCTATAAAAATTATTAGTTATGAATTCATCAGCAAAACCGGTTTTTAACTTTGATCTCCCCTCTGAATTATTAGAGTTAATAAATGAAGCTCCCAGCATGACAGTCGCAAAAAATGTTACCGATCTTGTCAATCTGTCTGTCGGTGGTGAAAACGGGATATCACATGACGTTTTTTATGACCTCCCTAACGGAGAGAGGAAAGAAGAAGCTGTCGTCCACAGGGTGCAAAATGGTATTGCCGCCAATTATCACGAAGCCTATATGCGGCGGAGAGATCCCAAAACGATGGTTATTGCCGATGATTTTCCCACCGATAAAACAACCTATAAAAGTCGATTCGGGTCTGATTTTTCGCAACTGCGCCAGGAGACATTTGACTGGTTGAAAACACAGGACCTGGCCATGTTCTTCTTCAATGCGGGTAAACCGGGCATGGGTTCTGAAGCAGTGGCTGTCATTCCTGCAAATGCCGGTTTTTTTGGTTTTGGCCTGGCGCTTTTACAGGGCATTCTCAACCCGGATGAGCTTGATGATAATTTTAAACCTACTGCTTTTATCTATACCGCCCCGCCATTCCGGCATACCCATTTTGATGGCAAGCAGGTGGTCGTTCACAACAGGCAACCCGACAATTATGAAATGTTCAGCTATAATTTATATCCGGGTCCCAGTGCCAAAAAAGGCGTTTATGGAATGTTGATTGGACAGGGTGAAGTGGAAGGATGGGTAACAGCCCACTGCTCTGCAGTAAAGGTTCGAACTCCCTACGATAATGTCGTTACTTTCATGCATGAGGGGGCCAGTGGCGGCGGTAAAAGTGAAATGCTGCAATTACCTCACCGAATGCCGGACGGCCGTTTACTACTTGGTGACAACCTGTTTAAAAAAGACAAAAGATATCTGGATCTGTCACAAACCTGTGATCTGCAGCCGGTCGCAGATGATATGGCACTTTGTCATCCTTCGCTGCAGCGGAATGACAAGAAACTTTGGCTGGAAGATGCCGAAGATGGCTGGTTTGTTCGTGTTGATCATATCACAGAGTATGGAACGGATACCGAGCTGGAAAAGCTCACTGCCGTTCCTCCGAAACCCCTTCTTTTCCTGAATATTGAATCGGTTCCGGGTGGCAGAGCCATGATATGGGATCACGTGTATGATGAACCCGGCAAGCGCTGCCCCAATCCCAGGGTGATCCTGCCCCGGGATATTGTACCGGGTGTTGTTTCAGAACCAGTCAGTATTGATATCCGGAGCATCGGTCTGCGTACGCCCCCTTGTACTTCCGAAGAACCCAATTACGGCATTGTGGGCCTTATGCATGTGTTGCCTCCTGCGCTTGCCTGGCTGTGGCGCCTGGTCGCCCCGCGTGGCCACGCCAATCCGAGCATTATTCAAACCGCGGGTATAAGCAGTGAGGGAGTGGGCAGTTACTGGCCGTTTGCAACAGGAAAAAAGGTAAAACAGGCCAACCTTCTGCTGGAACAGATCAGACAGACTCCAAAAGTACAATACATCCTGACCCCGAATCAGAACATCGGGGCCTGGGCGACGGGCTTTATGCCGCAGTGGATTGTTCGGGATTATCTGGCCAGAAAGGGCAGTGCCAAATTCACCGAAGAGCAAATCGTACCTGCAAGATGTCCTGTACTGGGATACGCCCTGAATTACATGACTTTTGAAGGCCGCACGATTCCGCCGTGGATGCTGCAGGTTGAACTTCAAAGGGAAGTCCAGGAGGAAGGATACGATAAAGGGGCTGAAATTCTAATGGAATTCTTCCACAGAATGCTGAAGGAATTCAAGCAACCTGAACTGGATGATCTCGGCAAGAAAATCATAGAATGCTGCCTTGATAACGGGACCGTAGCGGACTATGATCGATTGATGCATAACTGATAAAGATCAGCTATGCATTGATAGAAGAGCAGAGCAGGCGCCCAGGGAACGAAATATTAACAGGTTCCCTGGTTGTGTCTCACAGGAATCTTTCCACTCTTTATCGGGTACAAGATATCAGGATATTACGATATGATGGAGATGGCGTTGATAACATATTAACCACTAACCATCGGATTACAACCTGTCAGCAGTCCTTTCTTTTTTCTATAATCACAAGCTGGAGAGAATGCTTGTCGCATTCTCCGGGCGCGGCACAGCTACTGCAAATTAAACCTGGGAAGTTATATAACAGATTTTTTTACAGTTCAAATTCTGATAGATAGAGACGAAATACCACGATTTGTCGTGTGTGGTTGCAGATTCATTCCTCTTCCGGTATTATATTTCAAACAGAAACCACAAAGGTGTTTGAAATGGAGATTCCGATTTGAGCCATTTTTTAAATGCTATTCGTAATCTGATAGCAAAAGGACACGTTAGAATATCAGAGCACGGCTATGATGAACTTTCTGAGGATGGGTTGACTGTCAAAGAGTTGCTCGATGGTATTGATAAAGCTCAAATTGTAGAAGAATATCCAAATTATCCAAAAGGAAGATGTATATTACTTTTACAAAAAGATAAACATGGCGATTCCGTTCATGTATTGTGGGGAATTCCCAAAGGACATGATAAACCGGTTGTATTAGTAACATCATACAGACCGGATCCCAAACGTTGGGATCAAACATTCTTGTACCGAATTAAATAGACGTACGATGGTAAAGAAAAAAACAAAATATATTCATGCAGGCCGATATGTGGCTGAAGTGGAAGTTAATTTGATTGAAAGCGATGATGAGTGGGCGCCCTATCTAAGTATTGAAGATGCAACCAGGCTTGATGATGTTCGGGAAGCGTTGCAAAAAGAAGACATGGAATCCGCTTCACGGTATGGTCGTATCTATAAACTCGAACCCATTAGCTTATCATAGTTTGGTTGTTTTACATACATGGGGGTGAAGCAAACGAAATTACGTATCACAATTTATCGCCTGTTACATTTTCTACTTCATCAATAAAATCATTACCCAAGCCGACCACTGTTTTTGCACACAAAACCCTGTACCCGTAACCATAGAACGGTAAGCGGAATGGCAGTATTCAAAAAGAGTTGCTGAGCGCATATATTTTCAAAACGCTCGATGAAGTACGAGTATAAAGTCCAACAGTACTACGTTGCACTGAAAAAACGGGGGATGAATAACATCATATCATTAGAAACCCGGTACAAAAAAAGCTGTCCATCCTTTTTATTATCTGCATCTTATCCGGATGTGGATTGTTAACAGATGACTCATAAATAGTACATGGTCAAGATGATTAAAATACAAAACCATGTAGTTTTTTAATTCTATTTTCAATTGCATGGATACCGTGAATCCATTAACTTGTATTCATGATCAAATCTTTTAAAGACAAGGCAACTTCGGATTTATTTCATGGCATTTCGAGCTCTAAAGTTCGAAAACTCCCAACTCAAATTCTTGATTCTGCCATTTTTAAACTTGATATACTCAATGCCGCCACGGCTTTGGATGATTTGCGCTCACCTCCTGGAAATCGCCTTGAAGCACTTCACGGTGACTACCAGAGTTTTCACAGTATCCGGATTAACCAACAATGGAGAATCATTTTTAGATGGCATGATTCTGCCGCTCACGACGTTCAAATTGTAGATTATCACAAATAAGATCACCGAGTTCCATGATTCCAAAAAACAGAATTTCATCTCACCCCGGAACCATTTTACTCCACGAGTATTTGGAGCCAATGGGGTTATCGCAAAAACAACTCGCTGATCATCTGGACATTCCTGTTCAACGAGTCAATGAAATCGTAAAAGGCAAGCGCGGTATATCGCCAGATACAGCCTGGCTTTTTTCTGAAGCATTTAATACGTCACCTCAATTTTGGCTCAATCTGCAAGCTTTGTACGATTTGTCATCCCATCGACCAAAAAAGCATGTCACATCACTTAAAACGCCTCACGTTTCCTGATCTCAGCTCCTTTCTTTGCTGCTGGCTAAGTCTTTGATACATGCTTTGATCGAACCAACTTTCGAAGTAGCTTTCCATCACCGGCTGGTCGCTTTTTCCATCACCTGCGTCATCCGCTTCACAAACTCGCCCGGGGATTCCAGATCACCCTGCATCAGCAACGCCCCGTCATAGAGCTGCCGCGCCATCAGTTTGACCAGCTCGCCTTCGCCTTTTTGTTGCATCCCGCTGAGGTTCCGGATCACCGGGTGGGACGGATTGATCTCCAGGATTCGTTTCGACGGACCCATATCCTGACCCATCATCTTCATCATCTGTTCCATGTGACTGTCCATGCCCTCCTTGCCGATCGTCAGCGTCACCGCCGAATCGACCAGGCGCTTTGACGGCACCACATTTTCCACGCGGTCGCCCGACACCTCTTTGAAGACCGCCACAAGTTGATCCAGCGCATCACCGGCGACCTTCTCCTGCTTGTCGTCGGCATCTTCTTCCAGATCCAGATCCGCCTTCTCTATGCTTTTAAGCGGCTTCTCTTTATACGTTCCCAGACCCGGCACAACAAAGGCATCTACCGGATCGGCCAGCAACAGTACCTCGATCCCTTTTTTGCGGAAATACTCCAGTTTGGGATCACGCTTGAGCTCGTCGAGGTTCTCGCCGGAGAGATAGTAGATCTCCTTTTGTGATTCCGGCATGCGTTCGACATATGCGCTCATCGAAACCAGATCATCAAGAGCCTTTTTGTCGGATGCATCGTTGTCGGCACCCTCCCGGCCTTCTGCCTTGCTGTCTGACTTCGCTTCTTCTGTCCCTTTTGCCTTGCTGTCTGACTTCTCCTCTTCCGTCCCTTTTGTCTTGCTATCCGCCGTGGCATCCTTCTTCGCCGATTTTCCGGCGCCGGATCCATTGTCGTCGGTTGCCGCCACCGTCCGGGTGCTGTGGAAGTGCAGCAGCTCGGTCAGCCGATCACGGTTGGCAAAATCGGAGTTGAGGCCCGACTTGAACAGCGGACCAAACTCATCATAAAATGTCCGAAACTTCTCCGGCTCACTCTCAACCCAATACTCAATCATGCCGAGAATCTTGTTCACCAGCACATCCTTGATCTTGTTCATCACAGGCGAGTACTGCGTCACCTCTCGGGATACGTTCAGCGGCAGATCTTCACTGTCAACAACCCCCTCCACGAATCGCAGATACTCGGGAATCAGATCCTTGCAATCCTCCTGCACAAACACCCGGTTGGAGAAGAGCTGAACCGACTTCAGGTTCTCTGTCCGGAAGAAATCCGGCTTCGCCTTTTTCGGCACAAAAAGCAGAGCCTTGAAATTCATCCGCCCCTCCATGGCCAGATGGAGATGATCAAGCGGCTCCTGAAAGTCATTGGTGATAAACTTGTAGAACTCGTTGCGCTCCTCTTCGGTCACATCGTTCTTGTTTTTGTGCCAAAGCGCGCCCTGGGAGTTGACCTCCTCCCCGTTCACCTTGATGCTGTAATCAACAAAGTTGGAATATTTTCTGATGAGCTGTTTGATGCGCTCCGAACCGGCGAACTCCTTGTGCTCATCCTTCAGCCTGAAAGAGATCCGGGTACCGCGTTCGGTCCGGTCGGACTCCTCAATCTCGTACGTTCCCTGGCCGTCCGAAACCCATTTCCAGGCTTTTTCTTTCGGATCAGCGTGGCGGGTCTCGACTGTGATCTCTTCCGCCACCATGAACGCCGAATAGAATCCGACGCCGAACTGACCGATCATATTGCCGTCCAGTTTGTTTTTCTGATCCTTGAGCTGCTCGATGAATTTCATCGTGCCGGAGCTGGCCACCGTCCCGAGCCGCTCGGTCAGATCCTCGAAGGTCATGCCGATGCCGGAATCTTCAATCGTAAAGGTCTGTTTCTCTTCATCGACCTCGATTTTTATCTCCGCCGGCAGTTTTGGTGATTGCACCTCCTCACCGGTGACCTGCTTGAACCGGACCTTGTTCAGCGCGTCGGATGCGTTGGAAATCAGCTCACGCAGAAATACCTCCGGATTGGTATAGAGCGAATTGACAATCAGATGAAGCAGCTGCTTCATTTCCGCCTTGAACTCAAATTGTTGTTTCGTGCTCTTTGCCATAAATATCTGTTACTTTTGTTGGTTTCTGTTTGATAAAAAAACAGGATCGGTTATGCCGGCCGTTTGCCGGCTGAATATTTTTTTGAAAATATCACTTTCTGAGGAATTTCACCTCTCGGGCCCGGCCGGTCGAAATCACAAACCCGGTCACCCCGCCGGACACATCATCCCTCAGAAAAACAAAATCCCAAGAGCCTGCCGACCATTTACCGGGAGCCTCCTCGGTCATTTCCCCTTTGGGATCCAGACGCCGGTTGAGTATCAGGGCGCCATCTTCAACGGCCAATTCGTAATCGACCTGCAGCTCCTCGTTGTGATAAACACCGGCATATTGTTGCAGGTACGCTTCCAATGGTTCCCGGAGGAGGATGCGAGCCAGTGACCGGTTTTTGGCCTCCGGATCAGCATCCGCCCGGTTGCACAGGACCAGGGTAGCGAGGCCGTGATCCGGATAGCGACGCAAATCCGCCCGGAATCCGTGAAAACTGCCTGACTGACTCTCCCGCTTCTGGCCGTGCCATGTGGTGTGTTCGTGGGCGATGCCATTGCTGACCGTATCGCCCTGCACCGTCGTTCTGTCCATTAACAGCAGTCGGACCTCATCAAGTTCCGGAGGCAGATCGTTGCGAAATTCCTGCGGAATCTCCTCCCTGATGACATCCGGCAGTTCATCGCGGTAATCCTCGGGCAGATCATCCCCAAAACGCTCCTGCCAGGCAGCCGGATATCCGCTGTTGCCGAGCCGGAAGGCCTCCCATCGGCCCCAATCGCCGATTGTCGCGTAAAGTCCGCCAGGTCCCACCCCCTGATAATTTCCGGGGTAGGTCTGACGGAATGTTGTTTCGGGCAGGTTGTTTGATGTGTTGTATTCTGATGTGTGATGGCTGCGCTCAACCGGTTTGTAGCTGATGACCCGGTCGGGGATATTCCGGTAGCGGTCGTCATGGAAGTGGGTGGAGGTCATTTTGAGCGGCTCCAGAATTTCCCGTTTGGCGAATTTTGCGAAGTCATCACCGGTGACCACTTCGACGATTTTCGCCAGGATGGTGTATCCGCTGTTGCTGATGTGGCGGCGCGATCCGGGTCGGAACATGAGGGGTTCGCCGCTTTTTATGAGTGCGACATAATCATCGAGGGACATCACATTATTGATGGAGATGCCGGCGATATCCATGAGGTCGTAGAGATCGGGCAGGCCCGAGGTATGGCGCATCAGGTGGTTGATCCGGACATCCGCGGCCCAGTCCGGCCAGTTTTTGATATAGGTACTGACCCGGGCATCCGGATCGAGGTCACCGCGGATGATCAGCAATCCGGCGGCGGCAGCGGTTATCTGCTGTGCGAGGGAGGTCATATAAAACCGGGAGTTGTCACTGAGCGAAACCCCATAATCCAGGTTTGCGATGCCAAAGGCTCCGGAATAGCGGGTTGCTCCGTTTTTGTAGACAGCCACCGCACAGCCCGGAGCATCACTTCGGTCATACTCGCGGAACAGGGAATCAATGGGGGCGGGATTCACATCCATCGCAGAAACGGGGGGTGGCGCTGTAAATGTGAGAAACCCTGCAAAAATCAGCAACACTGCAAGAACCGGTAGTCCCCCCCCAAAAAAGCGAACTCGTGTGGGATCCATTATATCCATAAATTTGCCAGGATATGCCATTACTCTTTCTCAAATGTGATGGTTCCGGTTCCCGGTGCTTCCAGGGTAAACCGGCGGATGTTCCTGTTCGGGCTCCGTTCGAACCGGATCACCCAATCGTTCGTGCGAAAACGGTCGTTGGCTTGCCAGATCAGACGCCTGGACTCGGGTTCGCCCGGGTCGCGTTCCAGAGCCAGTCCGCATTTGATCGGTTGCGGGTTCCGCACTTCTCCGGTGTCGCCAGGCAGGTCCGGGTCATCCATTGCATCGTGAGCAGACATCTTATCTGGTTTCGGCAATCGCTGCAGATAGAGGTCGCCATCCCGCAGCACAACTTCAAAGCCTGTGTTCAGCCCGTCGTTCCTGAAGGTGCCCGGATACTCCCGAAATCGCCGCGCAAACTCATCCCTGAGATAAAGATCGGCAATCTGGTGAACATGGACGGCGGGATTGATGTCGCTTTGGTTGCAGAATACCATCACGGAGAGGCCTGTCTGCGGGAAACGGGTGTAATGCGTTCGAAATCCCATGTAACTGCCCCCGTGTCCCACCGTTTCCAGTGTTTTGTACTCCCCGAGGCGGAGACCGGACGCGTATGCGAGCCACGACCGATTTTGCGCCGATCCCGCCCGGGTCATTTTTTCGGAAAAATTGTCGAGCGCGGTCCGGTTCTCGACAAAGTTGGCATCCCACCGGAAAAAATCCTCGATGGTGGTGAACAAACCACGCGGCCCGACCCGCTCCATGTTGTCGCGATAAAACCGTCCGGGTCCGAATGATCGCGGACGGTAGCTGATCACCCGGTCCGGCACCACTTTTCCCGTGTCCTCGTGCCAGTGGGTGGATGTCATCCCGAGCGGATCAAAAAAGTGCTTGCGGGAGTAGGCGTCCAGCGACATGCCGGTCACCCGCTTCACCAGAATCGCTATGAGGAAATAGCCGGTGTTGCTGTAGCGGTGCTCAGCGCCGGGGTCGGCGTTGTATCGCTGTTGACGGCGGATGATATTGAGCGCCTGATCGACGGTTGTGGTGTTGTCGAGTCCGACATCCGCCAGAGACAGCAGATGGTACATGTCCCGTAGGCCCGAAGTGTGATGCATCAGCTGTCGCGCCGTGACGGGTTGGGCGATTTCCGGCAACTCGGGGAGGAACTCGCGGAGGTCGTCATCCAGGTCCAGCAAGCCCTCCTGCTCCATCATCCACAAAACGGCGGCAGCGACCTGTTTCGAAACCGAGGCGACCATAAAGCGTGAATCCGGCCGGATCGGGATGCCGTAATCCAGGTTGGCGGTGCCGTATCCTTTGGCGAACAGCGGTTCGCCGTTATGCGCCACTCCGACTGCGCAACCGGCGTGACCCGGGCTGTCATATGCAGAAAAAATGCTGTCCATGTCGACGTGAGAGACATGTCCAAAGTCTGGTTTCGACTCAGACCCCGGCATCCCGATAGCAGTTCCGGAAAACGCGACCCAAAATGCGATAATCATCAAGCTGCTCGGCCAAAAGGGAAAAGGGGCTGTGCACAAAAATCCTGTGCGTGAAATTGAGAAATTAATGCGAAACATCCCTGAGAAAAAAGATTTGATCTATGTCAACACAATGTACAGAATAGCGGTCTCTAAAGAAATGCCGGGATAGTGGTAATGTGCCACGCTCATACATCATGCAAATCACCCGGATGGCTCAACAAAGTCAGGCAATATGTGATAACCCGATATTGGGTAGATTTTTGAAAATAGACCAGGTGTGACCAATAGTCCAATTCATTACCTGCTCCTCGTATTCGACATCATTATTAATGGCTTCGGCAACCATTTTAAAACTCATGTGAGAGGATGTTGCCAATAGACTCAACGTCGAATGAAATCTTCAGATTTCAGCAATGCAATGAATTATCAAATAAGTTTCTCCGAACAATACTGATAAATTGTGCACAAAAAAAACAGGGAGGCCCCGAATCCTCCCTGTTTTAATTTGATGAGTGATATTTTTATTCCGGATCGGAAAACGAATAGGGATAGGCTTCGCGGTCGGTACCGCGCTCTTTATTGGGTTTGTCCGACATGACAAACCTTATATGCGGCCCTTCCATTAACACACTATATTCAATGTAGTTTTTATTGTATTCCTCGCCATTTATATACATTTCATCGATGTAATAATTCTCAGCCACATTGTTTTCCGCTTCAATCGTAATGGTATTCCCGTTTTCAAGTTTGACTTCCATAAAAGGGAAAAGCGGTGTGCCCAACACAAACTGATCACCAGCTGGAGTAACAGGATAAAATCCCATCGCACTGAACACATACCAAGCTGAAGTTTGGCCATTATCTTCATCACCGGGGTATCCGTCATGAGTCGGACTGTAAAGCTTGTCCATGGTTTCACGAACCCAATACTGTGTTTTCCATGGCTGTCCCGCATAGTTATAAAGATAGAGCATATGTTGTATTGGCTGATTACCATGAGCATATTGCCCCATATTTACAACCTGCTTCTCCCGGATTTCGTGAATGGGGAATCCATAATAGCTGTCGTCATATACTGCGGGAAGAATAAACAGGGAATCAAGCATCGTGACAAATTCATCTTCTCCCCCCATCAAGTTAATCAACCCTTGCATATCGTGCATGGCAGCCCAGCTATAATGCCATGAATTGCCTTCGGTAAAGGCATCACCCCACCTGAATGGATTAAACGGAGATTGAAAACTACCATCCTCATTTCTACCTCTCATCAAATTATGATCAGGATCAAATACATTTTTATAGTATAAGCTACGCTCCCTGAATCTTTCAATCTCTTCCTCGGGTCTGTCCAGTGCCTTTGCCAGTTTGTAAATAGACCAGTCATTATAAGCGTATTCAAGAGTTCGTGCGGCACTTTCATTAATACCGACATCATAGGGGATATAACCGATTTCATTATAATATTCATGACCTAAACGACCGGTAGAAGAGACTTCCGGATGTACATTTTCGGTGCCGTGCAATATCCCTTCATAAAGCTTATCAATATCATATCCGCGTCTACCTTTTAAGTAGGCACTTGCAATGATACTGGCCGAATTATTACCAATCATAATGTCACGATGGCCGGGACTTGCCCATTCGGGCAAAAAACCGCTTTGTTCATAGACATTTACCAGACCTTCCATAATCTCGCTATTGCGATCTTGAAACATTAAATCGTAAAAGGGGAAGTGGGCCCTGAATGTATCCCAGAACCCGGTATCGGTATAAAACTTACCAGATTCAATGTTGCCATTATGCGGACTATAATGGACGGTTTCACCTTCGGCATTTATTTCATGAAACTCTCTCGGGAAAAGCAACATACGGTAGAGTGTAGAATAAAATGTCTGGGTATTCTCTACACTGCCGTCTTGCACCAGGATCCGGCCTAATTTCTCATTCCAGATGTCTCTACCGTCGGCTTTAATTTTTTCCAGGCTATCATTTCCGATTTCTTCAAGATTGATCTCTGCCTGTTCATGACTGATAAATGAAGAGGCTACTCTCGCTTCAATCTGGTCTCCCCATTCCGTCGCAAACTGAATGATGGCTCCAACATGGTTATCTTCGGCTTTCGACTCTCCTGGGAGCAACTCATTACCACTCCATACGGTACCGGATTCGAATGGCTGATCAAAATCAATAACAAAGTAATTTTTGAAATTATCAGGAACCCCACCACTGTTTTTCGTGGAATAGCCAATTACTTTGCTTTCTTCGGGAATGATTTCAATAAACGAACCATCATCATAGGCATCAATCACAATATTTGATTCAGAAGATGACTGAAAGGTAAATCGAAACCTTGCCGCTCTTTCAGTGGGAGACATTTCAGCCACTACATCGTGATCAGCTAAAAATACACTGTAATAATAGGGTTTTGATATTTCTGTTTTATGAGAATACCAACTTTCACGTTCTTCCTCCCTAAATAACATATTCTCTCCGCCACCTACAGTATCTGCTACAGCTGCAACGGGCATGATGGCAAAATTACCATAGTCATTCATCCAGGGACTCGGCATATGTGTTTGTTTGAAACCATTCATCTGGTTGTCACTATAGACATACTGCCAGCCATCTCCCATTTCACCTGTCTGAGCTACCCAGGCATTCATCCCCCATGGTCTGGCTACTGCAGGATAGACATTGCCATGTGAAAGAAGGAATTTATTTTCCGTTCCCATAAGATTATTTACATAATCCACAGGATCCAAAGCTGTGCCACTTGTTGTTATTCCACTTTCTCTATTTGTTGTCGCTTCGTAATTACTTGTTGTCGCTTCGTAATTACTTGTTGCCGCTTCGTTATTACTTGCCGTCGCTTCGTTGCCCACGGTTTGACAACCGTTAAGACCTACAACAGTACATAACAAAAATACCGATAACGTGAGTATTAAATGATTCTTCATAGTTAGAAGTTTTTCTTGGTTTTATGATTGACAATTTGCCTTTCTAGGTATAATGGCTCTTCTGCACCAGCGTGCATCAAAGTCATTCTTTGTGTAGACTTTTTCTCTGTTTTTTTCTTTTCACTGAAGTTCAATCTGTTTTAAATGAAGCAAAAAAGGACGATAAGAGCCTCCATTACCTTGACTCTGTTAAACCATAATATGTATCGGAGGCTATCCCCTCTGTGGCATTTATTTCTGCTCGTAACAGTATTTCTTCAGATGAGGTACCGACCATGACTTCAAAGACACCTTCATTTACAATGAAATTACCTGTGTTTTCATCATAAAAAGAGAGGCTTTTATATGGAAGGTTTAAAGTAACTGTCTTTGTCTCATCTGGTTGTAACGAGATTCTTTCGAATGCGGCAAGCTGTTTTAAAGGGCGCTTTACACTGCTTTCAACTTCCCGGATGTAAAGCTGTACAACCTCATCACCGGCATAACGACCTGTGTTTTGGATATCAGCCCTAACCGCAATATCACCGTCCGTGCTGATGTCATTGGACGACAAGCGCAAGTTGCTGTATTCAAAATCAGTATAGCTCAAACCATAGCCAAACGGATACAGCGTTTCTCCCTGAAAGTACAGATATGTTCGATCTGTTTCCCTGATTCGATAATCTGTAAACTCCGGCAGATCATCCACTGTTTTATACCAGGTTGAACTGAGTTTACCCCCCGGGTTATAATCCCCAAAGAGAGCCTCAGTAATGGCTGTTCCCTGCGATTGACCTCCGTACCAGGCTGTAAGGATAGCCGGCACATTTTCGTCAGTCCAGTTAATGGATAGCGGAAAACCGGTTGCCAAAACCACTATGGTTTTCGGGTTAACTTTTAGCACCTCTTGAATCAACTCTTTTTGGGCACCAGGCAAGCCCAGGTCTTGTCTGTCATAACCCTCATCTGCAATTGATAAGTCGGTACCAACCACTACCAGGGCTACATCAGCTTTTTGTGCGTAGTAAATGGCTTCTTCCAATTCACTTTGATGTTTTTCACCAGTGATCCCAACACCATTGGCATACAGTACCGCATCATTATCGGCGTCTTGTTCGGCAGGGAAACCCATACCCTGTACATTCATCGAGTAGGTGTCCGTACCGGTAAAAGTAAGATACAGGTCATATTCGCCAGACAATTGCTCTATGGGGCTCGAGAATGATCGCCAGCTTTGCCACCCGCCTGTGTTTGGCACTTCAATCTCGGCCAATACAGGACCGTCCTGTGAGTTCAGGGTGACCGTTACTTTGCCACCTGAAGAACCACTGGCAGCTCTCAGTTCGAACATGGTTTCATTGTCGAACTCAACATTCTCATAAGATACATAGCTGTTGTTTTCTACATAGGATAGAAAGCCCATTTGGTTGGGATCAAGTCGCATGCCTTCCATTTCAGCGTATTCGGTCATATCAACAACTTCCCTTGTTGTTTGATACGGAACATCGAACCTTTCTGAAATTGCCCGCAGTACTGTTACAGGGTCAGATGGAGTTCCACTGTATCCGCCATAGACCAAACGATCTCCCAGAGGCCCGAGTACGGCAATGGAATTTATTTCATCATCATTTAGGGGGAGGGTATTATTGTCATTTTTTAAGAGCACCAAAGATCTACGTGCTGATTCAAGTGCAAGTTCCCTATGCTCCGGGGCGTCTAATAAAGACTCAGGAATCTGCTTGTAAGCAACCTGATCCGGCGGATCAAAATCACCAAGCAGAATTCGGGCCCGCATGATTCTATGCAGAACTGTATCAACATCATCTTCTGTCATTAAGCCTCTTTCAATGGCTTTCATGCCAAACTGTTGGTACATACCTAAATAGGAATCGGTACCCAACTCACTATCCGGCGAATGTACATGTGTACGTGGAGAGAAACCATAATCAAGACTGCAGTTAAGGTCTGCTCCCGCTTTAATGGCCAATGCAACCGCTTCTTCAGGGGTTTTTGTAAAATTATGATTTGCGTACATATCGTATATGGCTCCGCAATCGGTGACTACAAACCCATCAAAACCCCATCGATCTCTAAGAATATCTTCCAGAAGCATATGGTTGGCACTGGCAGGGATTCCATTAATGGCGTTATATGCAGACATAACAGAATGAACCTCTCCTTCCACTACACCCGCTTCGAAAACCGGCAGGTAATACTCCAGGAGATCCCTTAAATCGACTTCTGAAGAGCTGTGATGCCGATCAAACTCGGTGTTATTTGCTGCGAAATGTTTTAGGGTGGCCACCGTTTTGAGATGATCCGGATCATCACCCTGCATACCCCTAACAAACTCAACCGAAAGGCGGGATGCCAGGTGGGGATCTTCGCCATAACTTTCCTCAGCGCGGCCCCATCTTGGATCCCTGGACATATTAACCGTAGGACTCCAGTAGGTTAAGCCTTTTCCCGTCACATTATTTTTTATTCTGGCCTCATCAGAGGTGACGGATGCAATATCAAAAATCAACTCTGGATCCCAGGTTGCAGAAAGCCCTATAACCTGTGGAAAAACAGTAGCCAAACCGGCTCTTGCTACACCGTGAAGCGCTTCATTCCAATAATCATACTCTTCTATGTGTAACCGTTCTATGGCAGGTGTCCTGTTACCTATTTGTGATATTTTCTCCTCTAATGTCATCCTTGAAACCAGGTCGGAAGCTCTTTCGTCGGCCGACTTGCTGGTATCCAGATAGCCTGGGGAATCGTCAGAATCACAAGACAAATTAACAGAGATTCCAATAATAAGTGTGATAAAAAGTACAAAATTTAATCTTTGCTTATTTTTCATTTGCTTACAAATTTAACAGTTAATAAAGAGATATATAGCAGTAATGTGTTTACTCATATGGCTTTGTGTTGAATTTCGCCACCATGGATGCTTCATATTTAAATTTTTTTTCTTTAAGTCTTTCCATGTAGTAACATCACCAAATGTCTGCATACCCCTGTATGTACGGGAACACATTAAGCCATGATAAATGCATAGCATTACGTCATTATTCTATAATTATCATATATAAATAGACTATTTGCCCATACTTGTACTTTCATTCTTGCATACTCATTTCTACTATAGACCCTGTCATTGTATCAATACTGTCACTTTTTTACCTTAGCAATAGTAATGAGTATCCACAACCGTAATGAACCCACCAGGGTTTACAGCTGTTTTTGGGGAAAGAGTTTGGCCACGATCCGAACTTCTCAATACGCCACAACACCAACCATAGCATCGTGCCGAATACTTGTGACGGGCATTGCCATAAGCCTTCTCCCCAATAAGCGAGGCTTCGTTATAACTGACCAAATAACCGGCTTGAGTGCTGCCATGGACATTGGCTGGGGTAGGGATAAAGGTGGCCTTAGTAATAAGTTTGGACTTGAAATCGACACCGATTTGGCTTACATCCTGTTTCCAATCCACCAAATCGTCAATTGGGGAAAGTTTGGATAGTTTGCAGCTTTGTTTTCGTCGTGAGTTGAGCAGATAATCAGCCAAACCGAGTTGCTGGGAATCTTTCATGCTTACCGGCATTATATTGTATATTTCTTTGAACACCAATAATTTACAAGTTTTAGTACTCTTAATCGCGAATTCGGTTTTGCAAAGCTTTTGGATATATTTTAAACTTCACGGAAAAAAATTTCACCGCTTATTTTAGCGCAAAAGGGTATAATTTTTATCAGCTGCCCCATAATTACAAAGATTTTTTATCAGATTCAAGGATTAATGTTTGATAATTATTTTGCAAGAGACTAAACTTCCACTACAAATTATAGAGTTGCCTACAGGCTTATAATCTCCCTGGTTAGATGCTCAAAAGTGGAATTCAGATTGTAGATTTGAATATTCTTCTGGATTTAGTATTTTTTAAGAATGGTGCATCTTAATGTATTGAAATCAACATAAACGTATTCCGGGTAGCAACATTCTACCTTATTGTTGATAAAATCGCAGCAATAGTTATACCATTCGATATCAATCTATGGTGAATTCAAACAACCAAACACGCAAAGAATACCTTTGAACACACCATATTCTATTGATTGATAAATCTATTTTCTGTGAGTTTTGTACAATTATTAATGCTTTTAATTAAAATGCTTTATGAAAGTGACACTTAAGGATATAGCAAATGCCACTGATCTTTCCTTATCAACAGTATCGCTGGCATTGCGGGGAGAAGGACGTATATCTGAGCGTAATCGGAAAAAAATATTGTCCAAGGCTTCACAGTTGGGATATCAAAGTTCGATAAAATTGAGAAAAAAATCGAATAAACACCCCACAAGTATTGCTCTCATCATGCAACTTGAAAAAAGTGAATTTTATCCAGCTTTCTTTGAAGGTTTTACAAATGCATCCGAAAAAAGAAATGTCGAAATCAGTCTTTTTAATGTTTCTAATAACAGCACCCGTGTCAGCGCTTTGATTAGCCACTTGTGTGAAATCGGTTATTCGGCAGCTGTTATTTTTGTTCCGGCATTGAAGAGAAGGCACTATATGGAAATTCTGAGTACGGTTCCCGAAAACTTTTCAGTAATATCCTGCTCTAATATAATCAACCCTGTAATGGACACCGTTACATTCGATGCTTACAGTGGTGCCAATCTGGTAGCTGATCATTTTTATAAGCAGGGATTTCGCAAATTCGGGATCATCGAGGGTCCTCAGCAAAAACCAGAAGCTCTTTTCCGAACCAATGGATTTACTGATTATACAAAATACAAACCTGATTCCAGGATTGTTTGGTCATTTATCGGAGATTATACCAAAGAGAGCGGTGAGGAGGCCTTTGAAGATTTCAAAAACCAAAAAGAGAAACCTCAGGCAATTTTTGCAGCCAATGATGCAATGGCTTTTACTTTTATGGGAACAGCTCGTGTTAACGGCTGGAGAATACCAGAGGATATTGCTGTAGCCGGATACGACAATTTGCCAATGTGCGCATTTCATTATCCTCAAATAACATCAGTGGATACTGATTATACGGCCCTCGGTGAAAATGCGTTGGATAACTTACTTGATCGGATGGCTAAACCAAAAACCCATAAGGGTATGGTAAGTCTGGTGCCTGTCGGCCTGGAGGTGCGGCAATCCAGTATTTCATCTACATCATTCAATGAAACTCAAAATAATTTGAAATCCTCAAAAGAAACAGCCATAATTTGAGATTCCATATTTTCCGATCAAGATTTAAATGCTTCATGAGTACGCATTATTAATTAATCATACCACCTGGCCACGGGCAGTTGGCTGGCTGAAATCGTGGACATCTTGCGATGACGATCTTCAATAATGTCGAACCAATCCAGACGCTGCTGATTTTTCAGACCGAGGCCACTATAATTAAAAGATGAGCCCGCCGGGTTTAGCCGATGAGGAAGGGGCTAATCCGACATCCCGTTTTGGATCATCCGCTTGACAAGGCTGCAGGTGGGTTCATTGACGAAAAGACCGATTTTGGCAACTTTGAGCAGTGGTGCCTTGCCGACCTTGCGTGACAGGGCTAAAATCCCGTCACCGCTGTGACAGGCCTGTTCGCGATGAACTGCTGTATCTGGTAAATATGGACCAGTTTCTCGGTATAAATCATTTGAACTTTATTGCCGATGTAGGTATAGCGAACACTGTAATAGTGCTTGTCTTTGGTCAGGTACACACGACCGTTTGTACGTACAGTGAGCGTCCTGTGCTTTTTGATGTACAAAGGTTCGCCAGACAAGGTTTGCAAGGCACAGTTCAAAGCGCTGACGCGTCTGCTGTTAGGTTTGGAAGGGGTTATCATGCCAAATATTGCTGTACTGGCTCATACCCAACGTGGCAATTAAAACAGGTACCGAGTGAATCTCCCCGGTATTCGGGGCAATATATTGTATAGTGATGCCGGCAAAATCGACGTAGAGTGGATCACCTGGTTGATGATCAAGGTTGCCCATGGTCGCCTGACCGGATTTTGCCAGTTGCTGCAAGTGCCAGCAGAACAGCCATATTGCGCTCGCTAGCCTTTTGCAAAGACCGTTACTTACGTATCTTGTCACGGGAAATGCTCAATTCACGTTCGGTGATTTTGAATGAAGTGCCCAGGTGACGAAGATGAAATATTCAAACGCTGGACACTGGCAAGCAGCGAGTTGAAGGCGACAAAAATAGTTACAGAACCTATTCCTTTGTTTCACATATATTTACAAAAACCCACAACTGTATTTACTGGATAACTACTGATAGTACGCAGCAAAATTTAAACTTGACAATTATTCGGGGATGTGATTCCTTCAATTTCCACACAAAATCTTTTATTCAGATATGAAGACAAAAAAGATCGTTTTTTGGGCATTAACATCCGCATTGGGAGGGTTTCTGTTTGGATTTGATACCGCTGTCATATCCGGCGGTGAGCAACAGATACAACAGTACTGGAGCCTGAGCAATGTTTTGCTGGGCCAAACGGTAGCCATGGCACTTTATGGCACTATCATCGGAGCTATTTTCGGCGGTTACCCGGCACAGTTTTACGGCAGAAAAGTCACCCTGTTCTGGATTGCGTTGCTTTTCCTGATATCAGCAGCAGGTTCAGCATTGGCTCCAAGTGTATACTGGCTCATGTTCTTCCGATTCATTGGAGGATTGAGCATTGGCGCATCATCCGTTGTAGCACCCATGTACATATCCGAAATTGCACCAACAAAACATCGCGGACGTCTGACAGCCCTGTTTCAGTTCAACATAGTCCTTGGAATTCTGATTGCTTACTTCTCAAATTATCTGATCGGAACCGGTGTTGAGGAATCGTGGCGGTGGATGCTTGGTGTCGAGGTTATTCCATCTGCAGCCTTTTTTATCATGGTATTTTTTATTCCTGAAAGTCCAAGATGGCTGATTGTCGCAAAAAACCGGGTAGAAGAGGCACGCGAAATCATTAAGATCATTGATCCGCATAACGTAGATATGACCGTTAAGGCAATAGAAGCCAGTGATTTGGAGAAGGGAAAAGCAGCAAAGGTTTCGGACTTCTTTTCACATCGATTTAAGTTTCCGATTCTCCTGGCATTTTTGTTCGCATTTTTTAATCAGGTTTCCGGAATAAACGCCATCATATACTTTGCCCCCAGAATTTTTGCACTGACCGGCATGGGCGACGAAGCTGCGTTATTCTCTACAGTCGGTGTCGGGGTGGTTAATCTGTTATTTACTATTGTTGGATTGATGCTGATTGACCGCTTTGGCAGAAGGTTTCTGATGTACATTGGATCACTTGGCTACATCATCTCGCTGACCATTATATCATATGCCTTTTTCACAGAGACGTTTGTAGGAATGGTCGTACCATTGCTTGTATTCTTGTTCATCGCATCACATGCCATAGGCCAGGGAGCAGTAATTTGGGTGTTTATATCAGAAATTTTCCCCAACGCCGTACGATCCTACGGTAACTCTTTCGGCAGCAGCACCCACTGGATATTTGCTGCGATCATTGCCGGGAACTTTGTGCACTTTGAAAGTCTGTTTGGAGGCGGAACCATTTTCGCATTTTTCGCCATAATGATGTTCTTTCAGCTTCTTTTTGTCTGGAAAATTATGCCGGAGACCAAAGGCATCACACTTGAGGAGATGGAAGTAAAATTGGGAGTCAGCAGGGAGGAACTGAAAGAAATTATCCCTGAGGATGAAATTGAAAACCAGTAGATAGGTGTAAATAAACACTTCAAATGGGTAACTCTGCAGGGTTTATTAGGCGATGAAGTCGTACCCGCCCCGAACATTGCAAAACCCACACCGATGAAACCTCTTATCCACGTTATCGATCTCGGTACCATGCCGTATCTGGATGCCTGGCGCGATCAGCAGACGCTTCAGCTGTCACTGATCACGCGCAAGCGGAATGTGCAGGCTGCTCACGCCGACACGGGAGCGCAGGGGAGCACTACCGTTGAACCGGGTTCCGGCCTTCCGCCAGACCCGTCCAGCCTCCCCGACGGCTACCTGCTGTTCGTCGAACATCCGCATGTATATACCATCGGCAAGAGCGGCGACTGGAACAACCTGCTTTTTCCGGATGATATTCTCGCGCAAAAAGGGATTGACGTCGTGAAAACCGACCGGGGCGGCGATATCACCTATCACGGTCCGGGACAAATTGTGGGATACCCGGTACTGGACCTGGAGCGGTTCGGGCTCGGGATCGCCCGGTATATCGAAACCCTTGAAGAGGTCATCATTCGCACAGCCGCACATTTCGGGATCACCGCTCAGCGAATCGATGGGCGAACCGGTGTTTGGGTGAAAAACAACAAACTCTGCGCGCTCGGTATTAAATGTTCACGATACGTCTCCATGCACGGGTTCGCGCTCAACGCCTTTACCGATCTGGACTATTACAGCGGAATCATTCCGTGCGGCATCAATGATGGTGGGGTAACCAGTTTTGAACGGTTGCTGGATAGTCCCCCATCCGGTGATAAGATCCGTGATCAGCTCGTTTTGGAGTTTCAGGAGCAATTCGGGTGCCGGGCCGAATTGATGCCCTGATCACTTCCGGTTGATCGGTTTCGGTACCTGTTCCATCGGGAGCTTTATTGGATTTCGAATTATACAGGGTTTTTCGAATGTTGCCGCATCCGCAGATGTTACAATAGTCCGAATCCTTGCTCAGCACATCACTTAAGTTTCAGAATCGTTTGGATGTGCTTATTTTATACGTGTTTATTTTTTACTCAGATATCACCCATTCCAGAATCAGGTACTTTCGATGATCAAAGAACTGAACGTCATTTCATCCACCTCCATTAGCGATACCACCGAATCCGGCAGTCATTCCTCCGGAGTTTCGGGTTCCCGGACAGATCAAACCGGGAAAACAGGCAGCAAACGAAAACGCCGCCCGGACTGGCTCCGCTCACAAATCCCCGGCGGGAAGGTGTACAAAGAGATATCAAACATCATGGAGGACCACTCGCTCAATACGGTCTGTGCCGAAGCGCGCTGCCCGAATATGGCCGAGTGCTGGAATGCCGGTACTGCAACATTTATGATTCTGGGTGATGTCTGCACCCGCTCATGCGGCTTTTGTGCGGTGAAAACCGGCCGGCCGATGAAAGGACTGGACTGGGACGAGCCCCACCGCGTTGTTGAAGCAGCAAAGCTGATGGACCTGAAGCATGTGGTTATTACATCGGTCAATCGTGACGAACGGAAGGATGGGGGGGCACCCATTTTCGCCGAGACCATCAACCGGCTGCGGGACGCCATCCCCGGTGTTACCATCGAAGTGCTGATTCCCGACTTCCGCGGGATATGGGATGCGCTTCAAACCGTACTGGATGTCAAACCCGAAATCCTCAACCACAATCTGGAGACCGTGCCGCGGCTCTACCGCCGGGTACGTCCACAGGCAAAATACGAACGCTCCCTTGAGCTGCTCCGCATTTCCAAAGAGCAGGGCCTGCGCACCAAAACCGGAATCATGGTCGGGCTGGGGGAAACACCGGCCGAAGTATTTGAACTGATGGATGACATCTCCGATATCGGGGTCGACATCATGACCATCGGCCAGTATATGCAGCCAACCAAAATGCACCTCAATGTCGAAGACTACATCCACCCCGAAATGTTCGAAACCTACAAAGAAGTAGGGGAAGGAAAGGG
>Ga0207421_10002651_pt1 | contig 22065 bp, 32 predicted proteins | sample SodLakKL_010_SED_4_FD_187542 | JGI IMG/M metagenome (GOLD analysis project Ga0207421, IMG submission 187542) | Alkaline sediment microbial communities from Lake Tanatar, Kulunda Steppe, Russia - 8KL_010_SED (SPAdes) (version 2) | ecosystem: Environmental > Aquatic > Non-marine Saline and...
TTTTTTTCATTATATTTTCTCCTTTTTTCGTTTAATTTATTTAGAAAGAGTAAGTATAAAAGTGCTTCGTTAGACGTTTAACGTATATTCGTCTATAGTCGTTATTGTTGTAAAAAAATATTTTAGAATAAGACCACATTGAATTGTTTTGAATTAAATTCCAAGTAGCATTGCTTTCTTTTCTATTTCTTGAAGAACAACCAGTTCTCCTGATTCTCTTTACCCATATTAGTCTTCAGCAGAATGTATTCACCGTTCAATTTTTCTCCATCTATATTCACAGTCAATTTACTTTCTTCCTTTTTAATAACTTCAAATGTTCCTTTATCCCATATCTCTACCTTACCTGCTCCGTAACTACCTTCAGGAATCACTCCTTCAAAATCAGCGTAATTCAAATCATGATCTTCTACTTTAATCGCTAATCTTTTAACACCTGGCTTCAAGGGAGGTTTTTTAGGTACTGCCCAACTCCATAGAACACCTTCGAACTCCAACCTTAAGTCATAATGTAGATTGGTAGCATCGTGTTTTTGAATCACATATATTCTTTTCTTTTCATTCTCATTTTCTTCAGAGATCATCTTACTTCTCCATTTAGATTTAATATATCTCAGTTTTTTATTCTCCAGTAATTAATTAACGTTGAAATTATTTTTATTCAAATAAAGGGTATCACTCGTAATATATAAATAATCCAAATGACAAAATAATTATAACCGCGTTGAGAGAAAAATTGAAGATTTGAGAACTGCGGTGAACGCACAATAAAACTAATTGAACTAAAAACACATGAAGAAAACCTGGAAATCTGGAGGTATTACAAATGAAAAAGAGAATAAGAGAGACCATTGAAGAAGTTAAGAATGGAGATCAAAAAGCTGTTAAAGAAACCAAAGTAAATAGTTCTAATAAAGGAACTCAAGATGAAGAACTAATGGAAACAATTCAAAATGCAGGATCAGGTATAAAAGTAATTGGTACCGGAGGATCCGGCAATAACACCATGAAAAGAATGCAGGAAATAGGGATAGAAGGAGCCGAACTCGTTGCGATGAATACAGATGCTCAACACTTATTATCCACACCTGCAAATAGCAAATTATTACTAGGTAAAGAAGTAACTGAAGGACTAGGAGCAGGAAGCGATCCAAAAGTAGGTGAAAAAGCAGCGAAAGAACAAAAAAAAGAGATAAAAGAACAAGTAGATGGCCTAGGACTAGTATTTGTAACATGTGGACTTGGAGGAGGAACAGGTACAGGAACAGCACCCGTAATAGCGAGACAAGCGAAAGAATTGGGAGCATTATCAGTAGCAGTTGTAACACTTCCATTCAGCGTTGAAGGAGAAAAAAGAATGGACAACGCTATCAAAGGACTAAAAAGATTAAGAGAAAGCGCAGACACAGTAATAGTTATACCAAACGATAAACTTCTTGAAATAGTTCCAGAACTGCCTTTAAACGCAGCGTTCAAAGTTGCAGACGAAGTGCTAGCAAACGCAGTTAAAGGAATAACGGAAATGATCACTAAACCAGGACTAGTGAACTTAGACTTTGCTGACATAAGAACAATTCTGAAAGACGGAGGAGCAGCAATGATCGGACTAGGAGAATCAGACGCAGATGAAACAGGAGAATCAAGAGCACTTGAAGCAGTAGAAGAAGCATTAAACTCTCCATTACTGGATGTAGATGTTTCAAATGCTGGAAAAGCACTTGTAAATGTAGTTGGAGGACCTTCAATGAGTTTAAGAGAAGCTGAAGTAGTAATGGAAGCAGTAGCAAGTAAAATAAGAAGAGATTCCCATATAATCTGGGGAGCCATGATAGACAAAACAATGAAGGATAACAAGATAGAAACAATGGTAGTGATAGCGGGAGGAAAAATACCTTTCATAGACGTAGAAAAAGGAGAAGAAAAACTGGGACCGGAAATACATCTAGACATGGTTGGAAGTGAATAAAAAACAAGATTTATAAAAACATGTAAACATAAATACACAGGTAACTTGAAAGAAATATTTCTTCAAAGGAAATAATACGGAAACTACGGTGAAAATATGAATCTCAAGAAAATCATAAGTAAACAAATAAAGAAACTCAGAAAATCTCTAAAACAAATAAAAAGAGTAATAAAAGTAGCTACTAAACCGGAAAAAGAAGAATTCTGGGCAGTTGCAAAGGTAACATTAATAGGAATGGCAATAATAGGAGCAATAGCATATATAATAAGATCAATAGATATAATCATATAAAGAATAATAAAGGAATGAGAAAAATGACACTATACTCAGTGAGAACCACAATAGGACAAGAAAACACAACATCAAAAATGCTCGATGAAAAACTAAAAAAAGAGAATGAAGAAATATACTCAATCACAGTAGTTGACAGATTAAAAGGATACATATTCGTTGAGGGTAGCGATCAACACGAAGTTGAAAAACTCATAAGAGGAATAAAACACGCAAAAGGAACAATAAGAGGAGAAGTAGAGCTTGACGAAGTAAAACCATTCATAGAAGAAAAAACACTTACAAGTGAGATAAAAAGCGGAGATATAGTCGAACTAACATCGGGAGCATTCAAAGGAGAAAAAGCAAAAGTAAAAAGAATAGACGAAGGTAAAGAAAAAATAACGGTTGAAATAATTGAAGCGGAAGTACCGATACCTGTTACAGTAGATGCATCCGAAGCAAGAGTACTACCATCTGAAAAAGATAAATACAAATAAAAAGTGATTACATGACAGATACAATAAACGTACTAGTAGAAGGAGGAAAAGCCTCAGCAGGACCACCATTAGGACCTGAATTAGGACCAACTCCAGTTAATGTTCAAGACGTAGTCAAAGAAATAAATGAAAAAACAAAGGACTACGAAGGAATAGAGATACCAGTAGAGATAAAAGTAGAGAAGGACACAGGCAAATTTGAAATAACAATAGGATCACCTTCAGTATCAGCACTAATCAAGAAAGAATTAAAAATAGAAAAACTATCAGGAGAACCCAACAAATACAAAGTTGGAGATCTCCACATAGACCAAATAATCAAGATAGCAAGATCGGTCAAAAACAACAGCTTAGCCAGAACAGATAAAAAAGTAGTAAAAGAAGTGATAGGAGTAGCAAGATCAGTAGGAATATTAATAGAAGGAAAAGAACCAGAAGAAGTACTTAAAGAAGTTGAAGAAGGAAAATACGATGCAAAGATAAAAGGAAAAGAAGAACTGGAAGAAATATCACAGGAAGAAATGGAAAAAAGGAAAAAGGAACTGAAAGAAAAAGCAGAAGAACTGAAAGAAGAGGAAAAGGAAAAAGAAGAGGAAGAAGAAGAACTGGAAGAAACAGAAGAAACGGAAGAAGGAGAAGGAGAACACCACGCACCTGGAGAAGCAATCGACCTTTAAAAAACTGAAAAGATAAAACTGAAAAACAAAGTAATAAAAACAACGATTGATAAAAAGTCAAGGTAGTAAAATAAAACCCGTATAACTAAGCTCACAAGCTTAGGAGGGAAAAAACATGGATCAAAAAGTAGAAGAAGCATTAAAAAAAGCGATAGAAAAAGCACCAGATAGAAACTTCACTGAAACAATAGAGCTAATTTTCAATTTCAAGGAAGTTGATTTCTCAAACCCAGATGAAAGAGTAAACAAAACAATTACTCTGCCAAATGGAAGAGGAAAACCAGTTAAAATATGCGTAATAGCCAAAGGAGAAACCGCTACAAAAGCCAGAGAAACAGCAGAGGAAGTACTGGGAAAAGAAGATTTAAAAGAACTTGGGAAAGATTCAAGAAAAGCAAAGAAACTGGCTAAAGAATACGATCATTTCGTAGCAGAAGCTAGTTTAATGCCCGATGTTGGAAGATATCTTGGACAAGTATTAGGACCTAGAAACAAAATGCCAACACCAATACCCCCAGGATCAGATCCGACAGATACAATAAATAAATTAAGAGATCAAATAAAAGTCAAAGTAAAAGGAAAGTTTTTACCAACATTACAAGCTCCAATAGGATCTGAAGAAATGGAAATAGAAGAATTAAAGGAAAATGCTGAAAGGCTTTACGAATCAATAACAGCATCACTACCAAAAAGAGATCAAAATGTGGATAAGATGTACGTTAAAACCACAATGGGACCATCGGTAAAAATAGAATAATTAAAAAGTGATCAAAATGACCGTACCTGAATGGAAAAAAGAAACAGTGAAAAAAATAAAAGAAATGGCGGAGAAGCCAGTAGTCGGAGTAATTCCATTGAAAGGATTACCTTCAAAGCAATTCCAAGAGATAAAGAAAGAACTAAGGGGAGAAGCGGACATTAAAGTCGCTAGAAAAACACTAATAGAAAGAGGATTTGAAAAGGCAGATAGAAAAGGAATAGAAAAACTTCAAGAATACATTGAAGGCCCATGTGGAATAATAGCATCCGAAAAAAACCCTTTCAAACTCTACAAATCACTTGAAGATAAAAAGTCAAAAGCAAAAGCAAAACCAGGTAAAAAAACAGAAAAAGAAATAATAGTTCCGAAAGGACCAACAGGTCTTCAACCAGGACCAATACTATCAAATTTACAACAAGCAGGATTACCAGCTCAGATAAAAGAAGGAGACATATTAATAAGTAAAAAGACAACATTATTAGAACCAGGACAAGAAATAACAACTGAGATAGCATCTGCATTAAATACACTTGATATAAAACCACTTGAAATTGGTATAGAGCCAATCGCATTACTTGAAAATGAAACAATATTTACACCTGAACAATTACACATAGACATAGAAGAGATAAAACAAAATATATCAAACAGTCATCAAGAAGCATTGAATCTAGCTGTAGAAGCAAGTTACTACACAAAAGAATCAGTGGAAATAATACTAAGCAAAGCAAGTCAAGAAGCAATTAACCTAGCTATAGAATCAGGAACATACACGAAAGAAACTATTGAACAACAAATATCACTTACAAATTCAAAAGCACAAGCATTACTATCGGAACTGAAAAAAGAAGGATACGAATAAAAATAAGTAAAGATACCAATCAAATGAAAATATAATATTAACAGGAGGTAAATGAGAATGGAATATGTATACGCTGCACTGCTATTAAACTCAGCGGGAAAAGAGATAAACGAAGAAACGTTATCCAAAGTAGTGGAAGCAACAGGCTCAGAAGCCGATGAAGCTAAAATAAAATCCTTAACCACTGCACTAGAAGATATAGATATAGAGGAAGCTGTAAAGAAACAAGCAATTGCTCAAGCAGCACCAGCAAAACAAGAAACAAGCGAAGAACCAGAAGAAGAGGAAGAAGAAGACGAAGAAGAGGAAGAAGAAGTATCTGAAGAAGAAGCAGCAGAAGGACTTGGAGCGTTATTCGAATAAAACGAATAACCCCTATCTATAAAAAACTCTAACCCGTTATGAGAGACATGGCTGACAAAGAAGTTGGAGAAACAGGAAAATACCAGTATCTACTGGTAGAATACATGAAGGAGATAAGTAATGAAATCACCTACCTACTTCTAGTAATAGTCTCTCTATTCCTCTACATCTTGATAAATCTATTCAAAGATATAGCAACGATAGAAGCGGGAGAAGAATTCTTACTAGGACTAACTTCAGTAGAGCTACTTAGAATAATTTTCATAATCTTAATGATAGGTGGATTTGCATTATTCACTCTTTCAAATATCACTAAGAAGAAGATAGAAGAAAGATTTGAAGATTTATTCAAAGAAAAATAAGAAATCTATAATTCTTAGTTTTCTCACTAAAATTTTTAATTAACTTTTACATTAATTATTTTTTTATTAGTCGTTAGAATGTGCCTGTTTCCTTATTCCTTTTTCAGCCATCAGTTCCGATTCCTTCAAACCATTACCCGTTACCATTAATAAGACCGATTCATCATTATCTATATTCAGATCCTCTTCCTCAGGATCCATTATTTTCTTTAAAGCTGCTAAAGGAAGAGCGGCCGCTGGTTCAGCAAATATACCTTCTCTACCCATTTCAAAGATAGCTTCAATTATCTTATCATCTTTAACTTGAACTCCAAATCCATCAGTCTCATTCATAGCTTCTATCGCAGTATGTCCATTGAAAGGAACTTTAACATGTATTGAATCAGCTATGGTATCAATATATCCTTTAGGTGGTTTTGGTCTTTTATGACCCTCATTAAATGCATCCACAATAGGAGAACATGCTTTTGATTGAGCTCCCACTATTTTTGGAACCTTATCAATTAATCCAAGCTTTTTTTGCTCCTTGAAAGACCAGTAAATAGAGGATAAGAAACCACCTGTTCCCATTGGAACGATTAATATATCGGGATTTCTTTTATTACTGTAAAAATCATTCATCTGATGAATTAATTCGTAACCAACCGTTTTTTCTCCATCCAAATAATAAGGGTTTAAACCGGTCATAGATAAGTAATTTCCTTCATCCGTCTTCATTACTGCCCTATCCAAACAATCTTGAAAATCTCCCTTAACCATTATTAAGTTTCCTTCATAAGCCAGAACCTGTGAAATCTTACCCACAGGTGTATCGTAAGGGATGTATATATTTGATTTTAAACGTGCTTTTGAAGAATAAGCAGCTACACTTGCAGCCATGTTACCCGTGGAAGCTAAAGAAACTGAGCTATGTCCATATTCTAAAGCTTTAGTTATAGCTACTGAGCTCCCTCTATCTTTAAAAGAGCCTGTTGGATTTGCTCCTTCATACTTAAGGAAAACATCCTCCAAACCGTACTTTTGAGCGAGTTCACTTGAATCGCAAAGAGGTGTAGAACCCTCTTGAAGAGTAACTATCTTTGAATCAACAGCTAAAACTTCTTTATATTTCTCCATTCCCGGACCTTTAAAACTCGGTTCCGATACTTCTCTATCAACTCTTAATAAAGAACCACATGAACTACACTTGTATTTTATCTCATCTTCCGAAAAAGATTTTCCACAGCTCGTACATTTAAACATAAATAACTCCTCGATTTAACTGAAACAAAGTTAAGTACCACTTATGAAGAACCCCACATTTAAATAAGTAATTCCGATCTCGGAGAAAAGAATAAAAACCCTGAAATAGTTGATAATTACCACATGAAAATTACGGACGGTGACCAAAATGCACATAGATAAATTGATAGAAAAACTCGATGAAGAAATGAAAAACACTAAATCACATCAGAGGAAAATTGAATTAATAGGAAAAATAGAGGAACTAAGAAAAAAGAGAAATAACATGGAAAAATGGGAAGTAAAAGATGTGGATCCCAGTAAGTATCTCTAAAAAATTAATTCCATGAAAGAATAAAAATACTGGTAAAAATCAATTTGAATAAATTCAAATGATTTAATAATTTTATTAGTTCTATTCTACTGTCTCGAAGCTGAAGTAAACTCCACAGCCACCTAAAGTTGAATAAACTCTTTCAGCTATTTTTAAAGCTTCTTCTACTCCGCCATTATCATTCCAATGATAAACGTAATCATTTTTTCCTTCTAGAGGTTCAAAACCCATTGACATTAATCTATCGGTTACGGAGGTTGTTTTCTCTCCTTCACTGTTAAATATCACTTTCAAATAAGTTTTCATAGATTCACCTTTCGTTTTCTTTTATTTGTCGATATATAAACTATTTTCACTTCTTGGTTTATTCTCTAACTGTTTCCAATTCGAAGAGAACTTTATCTCCACTTAGTTCTCCTTGTATTTGGTCTCCGATATTGAGAACTTCTTCAATTGAGGCTTCTTTATCCCATTTATACACATAATCATATGCTCCTTTGATGGGTACGAATCCGAAGTTTTGTAGTTTATCATTGACTTTGGAAGGTCTTTCTCCTTCTGAGTGTAGCCATATGCTAAGATATGTTTTCATAGTTATCCAAGTAATATTGTTGGGAATATGATATTTAAGTGTTTTGTCAAAACTCATTCATGAATAGATTTATCCTTTAATCTATCTATAGAAGAATTTAGCGAGTTATATGTCCAAATTCATCTTTTCCTTCAATTCTTTATACCTATTTCTTATTGTAACTTCCGTTATTCCCGCTGATTCAGCCACTTGTTTCTGTGTTCTTCTCTCATCACATTTAACAGCAGCAATATATAAAGAGGCAGCAGCTACTCCTGTTGGACCTTTACCAGATATTAATCCCCTTTCAATAACTTTTTCAAGTATTCTCTTTGCTTCTTCTTGAACTTCTCCGCTTAAATTTATCTTACTTGCAAATCTAGGTATATAACAAGTTGGGTCTGCTAAAGGAACATCTATATCCATCTCAGCTTTTAAAAACCTATAAGTCTTTCCTATATCTTTTTCTTCAACCCCGCTTAATTCCGATAATTCTTTTAAAGTTCTTGGTATTTTTCTTTTTCTACATACTATGTACAAGGTTGCTACTAGAACTTCTTCTATTAATCTTCCTCTCGTAAGGCCTTTTTTAACGGCTTTCCTATATAATTTAGCAGTTTCTTCTCTAACTGATTGAGGCAATTCAAGAGCAGATGTTATTCTTCTAAGTTCTCTGAAAGCTGTTTTCAAGTTTCTCTCAAGAGAACTGGAAATAGATGCTCTTTGATGCCATTTCCTTAGATTATTCATATGCATTACGCTTTCTCCAGATATGTGATTTCCCTTTCCATCGACATCGAATCTGTCTATTTGAGTTGTCAAACCTTTATCAGGTTTCATGAAAATTAGTGGTCCACCAGCCCTTGCTTTTTCATCTCTTTCTTCAGAATTAAATGCTCTCCACTCTGGACCTGGGTCTATAGTTGATTGTTCTACCAAACATCCGCATTCTTTACAGACTACTTCCGCTCTTTTTGTATCACTTATGAATTTTGTGGAATCACAGTTCGGGCATTTTGTCTCATTTTTGGACATATATTCACCTATTTTTGGTAAAAGGAGTATTATCTAATGATTAAAGTATTGTCATATATAAAGGTTTCGAAAGGTTTAAAAAGTGTTTTTATATGTTTTTTATTCCTTTAAATAATTCAAAGTAAAATGAAATAATAAGAATTATTTTATGTTTATTTCCGACGATTGTCTTAGAGTAAGTATATAAAGAGAAATGTATTCATCTACGACGAGGTGATATTAGATGGCCATTATATCAGGAATTGGAGCGGGACTCGTGACAGGTATAACTCTATTACTAGCATTGGTCTTCGTTGAATACGCAAAACTCAGAGAAAAATCGGAGAAAGCGTTTGTATGGATAGGAGCAGGAGCAGTTTCCTTCATACTAGGAGGAGTATTTAAAGCCCTTGAAGATACTGTGTGGGCAGAAGCAGGAATAGAAGAAACGATAGGACTATATGGACTTTACCTGTTCCAAGTAATAGGTCTAATCCTGGTGCTAATAGGTGCACTATGGGCAATAGTAGACCTAGTAACACAAAACATGTGAAAAGTACAAACCATAGATTAGAGTACTGAAAAGGGATTAAAGGATAAACCCTTTCCTCTATTTTTTTATCTTTCTTTTCTTTTTTCTACTAGAAATTAATACCACTAGTCAGAAAAATATAACAGTAGTAAAAATAACTCCATTGAAAACAAACGAGGAAAGATAAAATGCCGGTTAATTTTTCACATGAATACATGGAAGCAAAGAAAAAATACGAGGGAGCAAAAGACCTCAATGAAAAAATAAAATATACCGAGGAAATGATCTCCACTTGTCCAAAACATAAAGGAGCTCAGAAAGTACTTAAAAATCTTAAGAAAAGAAGGAAAAAACTGAAAAAACAGAAGAACAAAAGAGAAGAGATTAAAAAAGGAGGATATAGTCTAGCGGTAGAGAAACAAGGTTACCAAGTATGCATAGTAGGTTACCCCAATACAGGTAAATCTACACTTCTAAAAGAAATGACCAACGCGGAACCCGAAATCGCGAGATATCCTTATACAACGAAGGAACCGGAAGTAGGAATGTTAAATCATAAAGGAGCAAAGATACAGCTGGTTGATCTTCCACCAGTAATGGAAAACGCGGTGGAAAAACAGGGAGAAATAATGGCAATAATAAAAAATACCGATGGAGTGATTCTCAAACTTGGAGAAAATCCTGAAAAAGAAGAGAGAATAATCAAAGAAGAAATGAAAAAGATAAACGCACACGATAAAAAAATAATGAAAATAGGGAAAAATGAAGACGTATCAAAGGAAGAAATATTCAAACATTTCAATTTAATCAAGATATATACAAAGAAACCGGGTAAAGAACCCGATAAAACTAATCCGTTGGTACTGAAAAAAGGATCAACCATACAAGAAGCTGGAGAAGAAATACACAAAGATTTTGCTGAAAAACTGAGATACGCGAAGGTATGGGGTGAAAGTACTGACAAATACAATGGGCAGAGAGTTAAGAAAGACCACATATTGGAAGATGAAGATATAATAGAAATACATACAAAGTAATCGAAGATAAAAATAGAATAAGTTAATTAAAAATCAAGAACAAAAGGATAAAAGAGGTAGAAAAAATGAAAAAACTGGGAAAAATCGTGACTGTTAAAGATGGAAAAGCAATTTTAAAAACCAAGGAACCTGTAAAAAAAGGAAAAAAAGTATACGATGAATCTAAAAGATTCATTGGAAACGTAATAGGATTTAAAGATGAAGAATACGGAGAATATGCAATTATAAGTCCAAAGAAAAAACCAGATTCATTAATGGGAGAAAAAGTATACGGGTGAATCTACCCGTATACCTCTCAATTTTCGTTAAATCATTCTAGAAGTACTCTAAAATAATTAATGCGGAGAGAATACAATAATCCCAAAGAATTTATATTTAAAGACTCCATAATTAAATCATGAACCGAAGAATAAAATCAATAATAATACTAATATCTTTTTCTCTAACACTGATAGGACTATCAGGAGTAGCAAACGCTTCCATGGCAGCATATTTCACTGCAGAACCTCAAGAAGGTTCAGGACCACTTACAGTAACATTCAATGCTACGGAATCAACAGCTTCAGAAAATAGAACAATAGAAGAATACAAATGGGACTTCAAAAATAATAATTACACTGATAAAGAGGGAGAAATAGTTGAAAACACTTACTATGATCTTGGAAAACACATAGCTACACTCACAATCATAGATAATGAAGGAGAGAAGGACCACTATCAAAGAGAGATAGAGGTTAAAGAACCTGAAGACGGAATACATCTTGAAGTTAGTGCAAAGGATATCGGTGAAGGATACGCATACTTAGAAGCACAAGCAGGTATCTATGAAAATGATAGATTCACTTGTGAAAATATAGATGTTAAAGCGAAATTTGAAGGACACACCTACAATATGAGAGAACCTGAAGATAAAACACAGTGCTTCTACGGCAGACAAATCTACACTGGACCGGGAAAACATGAAATAACGTTCACTGCAAAACATATCGATGAAGAAGTTGAAAAAATAGAGGAAGTAAAAGTAAAAGGAATAAAGCCTGAAATAAGGATATACAGCCCAACAGAAGATTCTAAAGAATTAGTAAATTCTACAATAGACTTAGAAGTCGGAGCAGTACGAAGAAAAGGATATGAAGTAGGTGAATTTACGTCAGAGATAAACGGAGAAGAAACAAAATTAGAGAGAAGAGAAACAGGGACCTACAGAGGAAGCATAAAGGCAAATGAAACGGGAGAAAAGACACTTACATTTACATTCAAAGATGAATACTGGGAAGTTCAAAAAAATAGATCGATAAAGATACTCGATGAAACCGAAATTGATGAAGTAGATAAAAAAGAAAAACTGGAGATAATATATCCTGAAGACGGAACTAGAATTCCTCTTGAAGAAAATAGATTTGTAATGGTGAGATTAACCGGAAAGGATGGAAGAGTAGTACCCGATCAAGAAATAAATTACACTTTGAGAAAATACGATGAAGAAATCTTGAGTAAGATAATAACACAAAGAGATAGACTCTACGTAACAAGTCAAAGATTTACTGAACCCGGAGACTACACTTTAGAGGTAAAGTGGGAAGAATTGAAAGATTCAATAGACCTGAAAGTTGGAGATCCTGAAGACATACCTGAAGATAGAAGACTAAAAATAGATTTAGTTACTCCTAGAAGAACCAATTATGCTGAAGATAGTGAAATAAGAATTATAGCGAGAACGGAAAAAGAGGGAAAGTATACGGATGAACCAAATGTCACCTACAGATTAGGTACAAAAGAAGAAAAAAAGATGGAGAAAGCCGATAGAGAAGGAGAATGGAGGGGTAACTTAGATAAACTCGATGAGGGAAGGTACACCCTGACTGTAAAAGCAACATTGGATGAAGAAGTAGCGATGGAAACAGTTGACTTTTTAGTAACGGGAAGACATCTTCAAGTAAATCCACTGAAACCAACCGAAGGTGATAGAGTAAAAGTTGAAGAAGGAAGACCGATGGAAATCGAAGCTGAGATAGTTGATCAAAATGAATTAATAGCTGATAATGCACACGTTGAAGCTTTTATAAAATCACCTGAAGAAAAAAGATCAAGATCAATAATGGAACAAGATCCTGAGAAAGGAACATACAAAACTACTTACTATCCCGAAGATGAAGGAGTATACAACATAACTATAAGAGCACAAAAATCCGGACACATATCGGAAACAAAAACAATCGAAGCAACAGTAGAAATAAAAAGAGAAAGAAAGTCAATAACAGAAACAATAGCTTCTCTGGACATTCAAACTCTGATGAAAATAGCGCTTGGACTGGCAATAATAATACTGATACTAGCAATAATACATCCACTGCGATTTATAGCAGGATAAAAGTGATTAAATGAAAGTAGCTGCACTTCTTTCTGGAGGAAAAGATTCAATTTACTCGATATATATTGCTAAATCAATGGGATGGGACATTAAAAAAACAGTGATAATGAAACCTGAAAATAAGGATTCCTGGATGTATCACAATCCCAATAAGGAAATACCTGAAACACAGTCAAAATTAATGAATATTCCATATGTACTAGTAAAAACAAAAGGAGAAAAAGAAGAAGAATTAAAACCTCTGGAAAAAGCCCTGGAAAAAATTAAAAAAGAAGATGAAATAGAAGGATTCATATCCGGAGCAATAGAGTCCGAATATCAAAGAAAAAGACTCAGTTACATTGGAGAAAAACTGAATTTAAAGAGTTTCTGCCCATTATGGAAGAAGAATCCTGAGAAGCTTGTTGAAGGACAGATAAAAGAAGGATTTGAAATCATAATAAATAAGATATCATCCGGAGCAATGGATGAATCCTGGTTAGGCAGAAAAATAGATGAAGAAGCTCTGGAAGAATTGAAAAAAATAAAGGAAAAACTAGATATAAACATAGCTGGAGAAGGTGGAGAATACGAAACAACGGTACTTTACTCTCCAATATTCAAGGAAAGAATAAAAATAGAAAAGGCTGAAAAAAAGATAAAGGGACCAAACAGAGGAATATACGAAATACAGAAGATAAGTACGAATAAAAAATAATTTTGTTGTAATCGAAACAACAGAACATTGAAAAGAAAGAATCGATTAATAAAAGATAATTAAAAAAGGGAAGTGTAAGAATGAGGAATATACACATAGAAAATGACAAGAGCAGATCTATAGAAGAAAGAAAGACTGAAGTAGTTGAAAGAAAAGGAATCGGACATCCCGATACAATCTGCGATTCAGTGATGGAAAGAATAGCGATAGAATTAACGAAGGAATATAGGGAAAAATTCAATAGAGTACTGCATCATAATATGGATAAAGGAATGATAGCAGCTGGAGAATCAATCACTAAGTTTAGAGGCGGAGAAATAGTTAAAAAACCAAAATTGATTTTTGGAGATAGAGCAACTTTTGAATACCAGGGAGAAAAAATAAATGTAGATAGAATAGCCATAGAAACGGCTAAGAAATGGTTAAAAGAAAATATAAGGAATCTTAAACCAGGTGAAGTGAGATACAGTTCAGAGATAAAACCCGCAGCAGATAACTTATCCGATATATTCGCAAGGAAAGGGAAAAAACCACCTGCAAATGACACTTCAGCAGCAGTAGGGTACGCACCATTAACACCGTTGGAGAAAACGGTTAAAAAAACTGAAGAAATACTTAATTCAAAAGAATATAAAAAGAAACATCCATATACGGGAGAAGATGTAAAAGTAATGGGTGTAAGAGTCAATAATGATAAAAAAATAACCATAGCTATGGCTTTTGTGGATAAAAATATCGATACTGTTCAAGATTACTTTAGAAAAAAAGAAAGAGCACTGGAAACGATAAAAGAAAGAGTACATAATGAAATTGATGAGGAAGTTGAAATATATCTAAATACTTTAGATGATAAAAAAAGAGGAAAAAAAGGAATATATCTCACCGTAACTGGAACATCAGCTGAAGCGGGAGATTCAGGACAAGTTGGAAGAGGAAACCTAGTAAATGGGATAATACCATTAAATAGGCCTCATGTTAGTGAAGCAGCAGCAGGAAAAAACTCTTATTCTCACGTAGGGAAAATATACAACTGTTTATCTGATAAAATGGCTGAAGAAATATATAAAGAAGTTAATGGATTAAAAGAAGTTCACATATGGCTATTGAGTCAAATAGGGAAACCTATTGATCAACCAATGATAGCCTCAGCACAAATAAAAACAAACGGAAACACGAAGATAAAGGAAATTGAGAAACCGGTTGAAGAAGAAATCAACAAGCAATTAGAAAACATAAATGAATTCTGTGATGACTTATCTCGTGGAAAAATAAGAATATATTAAAAATAAAAAGATTAGAAAAACCACTTAATAAATCGATAGACAATACAAAACAAAAATTAGATATAACTTCAAAAAATAGTGATTAAAAGAAAAAATGCTCTCAAAGGGCTTTAATTTTAATTTAGTATCCTAAAAAACAAAAGATTTATAAAGGATAACCTCCTTTACTCATCACGGAGGTGGAACACATGGCAAGACAATTACCAATTGCACCTGTTGACAGAGTAATAAGAAGATCAGGAGCAGACAGAGTATCAGGGGAAGCTGCAGACGAACTTGCAGAAATCCTAGAAGAAGTTGGAACTGAAGTATCAACACAAGCACTAAGACTAGCAAGACACGCAGGAAGAAAGACAGTAACTGCAGAAGACATCCGACTAGCATCACGACAACTTTAAATTAATTAAAGATCGGTTGCGTTGACACAACCACCCAAACCCCCTCTTTTTCTATTTTTTTTATATCGAAAATACCTTTAACTCACTATAATTAAAAAGTTATATCTTAGAAAATTTTTAAATAACTTCAATCAAATACTCTATTTGAAGGATAATTAAACTCAATTCACCGATTTCTTCAAAGTGTTGGTGAAGCTATCCTCGACTTTTTCATTTTCAGTATCCTCTGAAGTATCAATTAGTTTCTTAAATGTCTCTAAATTAAACTTAGTTTCTGAACAACCATTTTTAAGTAAGGGTACTGCTTGATGAGGTATGCCTGATTTATCCAAGTAATCTTCACCCATCTTAACTTCATTTGGACATGCAACTCCCACTATAGCATCATAATTCCTACTTTTAACTATTTTAGGAATACAAGAACCTCCTGGAAGTACATATACATCGTAACCTTTCTTTTCAGCTATCTCAGTTGCTTTATTTACTAAACAATCAGAAGAACATTTTACACATTCATAACTTGAAGTTTTCTTATTGAAGTTAGCTTGACATTTATCATCCATATGTTTTCTGGAACAATGAGGCAGGAATAATGCTCTATCCTCAGTATTTTTGAATTCTTCTCTCTGAGAAAGATTTCTAACGTGAATATCTGCTAGATCACTGACTACTTGAGCAGTATCTGAAAATGGAACACCTGTAATCTCTTCAAGTTTGAATTTATTCGATGCTTCTTCAGCTAAGTTCCCCATCTTTCTATGTATGCCTTTATCATCTAAAAAACCAGCTAATTTTTGGAAAAAAGATCTTGAAACCTTTGTTAAGTCAAAATCGAAATCATAAGCCATTTTCATTACCTCTTTTTGATATTTAAATATTTTTCATGCCTAATTTTTTAATATTTCGTTCAATATTAATTACAAATCTTTTATAGATCTCAATATTTATATTACCCCTTTGTTTTAACCGAATTGATCAGTTTCTTTTTCAATTCCTTTGATTTACCCTTAATTAGAATGTTTTTCTTCGCAGATTTAAACCCTCTACTTATCTCAACATCAGATTCATTCAAATCTAAAATCTTTGAAAATAATTTTATGATCTCTGAATTCGCTTTTCCCTTCTCGGGACTCGAAGAAATATTTACCTTAAGGTATAAAGAAGTTGATCCTTTTAAAGCACTACAATCCGAATTTGGATTGACTTTTATCTTAACCTTGATTCCTTCAATGGTCTCTTCAATCCAGCTTTCTTCTCTCAAATCTAATGTATCCATGGTATCACTTTCAAACAGGCACATTAAATTAAAGTATTTCTCCTTAAATAAAGTTAAATAAAATCACAAAAGTAATAAAAAGTGATAATATGAACGAAGTTTCACGAATGGAAGCGGAAAAAATTCTGAACAGGAAAGTTAAAAATGAAAATCTCAAAAAACACATGTTTGCAGTGGCATCCATAATGGAAAAAATAGCTATTGAACTTGAAGAAGATCCTGAAAAATGGTACAAAACTGGGTTGCTTCACGATGTGGATTACGATGAAACTGAAGAAGATCCGGAGAAACACGGATTAGTATCAGCCGAGATTCTGGAGGGAGAATTACCTGAAGAATCCTTAAAAGCAATAAAAGCACATAACCATCAAAATACAGGTGTAAAACCCAAAAATAAATTAGACAAAGCTTTAATATCTTCAGATGCGGTATCAGGATTAATAGTAGCTACCGCTTTAGTTATGCCTAATAAAAAGATGAAAGAAGTCAGAGTAAAGTCAATCGAGAAAAAATTCAAGGATTCTTCCTTCGCTAAGAATATAGATAGGGAAAGAATAGATAGATGCGAAGAAATAGGAATAGATAGGAAAAGATTTTTTGAACTGAGCCTCGATGGATTGAATGAAATAAGTGAAAAACTCGGATTATAGGATAATCATGAGAGACATTTACCAAGGAAGAGATATTAAAAAATGAAAAATCCGAATTATTTATAAATATCGTACGTGTAATGAGAGATGAAGGGATAAAATGGTCGAGTATAAAATCAAGGGTAAAAACACCGAATTTGTAGTTGAACTACCGGAACTTATAGATAAGAAAACTAAAGAGGTTATAGAGAAAACTTTAAAACAATGTGTGGAACCTAAAAATCAAGAGAAAGTCATGAAAGTATTTAATCAATTATTATCGCAAACAAATTTACTCATGGATGAATTAAAGAAAGATGGAAGCTATCACAAAGAAATAGAAAAAGATGTGAGGAGATTCGTTGGGATACACATGAAGAAAGGATTCAAAATAGGAGATAAAGCAATTCAACCACATGAAGTAGACATTGTTAGAGATGCTATAAAATCTCAAATGGCCTACGAAGGAGATGTAATAGAAAACTTACCTAAAGATTATCAGGAAATAGCTAAAGATCTATTCATTTCTTTGGAACTAGGTAGAATGGCTTTTGAAGCGGGACTAGTAATTGGAATACTCATATCAACTGAACATGCTGAAAAATTCTACGAAGAAAAAGTAAATGTTTCCGAAGGAAAAAAATTGGACTACATACATTAAACATTGATTATTTCTTTTCAACGAACAATATCTTTTGAATATATCTAGGGTTAAAAACCTAAAGCTCAACAAATATAACTGAATTAATTTCAAGAGAGGAATTCAAATGAATCTAACTGAAGCTCAAAAATTAATACAAAAAGGACTTCGTAAAAACTTAGTTTTAATCGCGGGACCCTGCGTGATAAAATACAAGGGAAGAGCAGGATCACAACTAGCTAAAGGAGAAAGACTAATAATGATAAAAAGAGATGGAAATTTTTTAGTACATCAAAATGAAGGTTTCAAACCCGTTAATTACCAGCCCAAAGGAACCAGGATATCAGTTAAATTAAAAGAAGATGAAGATGATGAGAAACTAGTTATCAAAGCTTATAGGAAAAAGCCAAAAGAGATAATCAAAGTGGTTATGTCAGAGGTTGATTTCGTTAGAAACATAGAACTCAGAGATGATAAAGAAATAGATATATGTGGAACCGAGAGACAATTGGCAGATATGCTTATGGAAGACTTATCAGTAATAGAGAGAGGATTAAAAGCAAAACAAAAAGAATCTCCTCTTCCACAGGGAGATGTAGACATATTCGCTGAAGATAAAGAAGGTAAATACGTGATAATAGAGGTTAAAAGAAAACAGGCTGGATTAAAAGCAGTCACTCAATTGAAAAGATACGTGGATGAAGTGAAGAAAATAAAGGATAGAGAAGTGAGAGGTATACTCTGTGCTCCAGATATATCGAAAAAAGCGAAGAATCACTTGGAGAGAAAAGATTTAGAGTACTGTACTCTTGACTTTGAAATAGAAGACTTTAACTTCGCTTCAATCAAAGGACTTAGAAAAAAACAGAAAGGATTATCCGAGTTCAATTAATTTTTATAGACCTCGAAAATAGAAATAATGAAAACTTCACTCGTTCTGGAGAAAAATAAAAATCTTACTTTCAAGTAAATTGCATTTATTTCTCATTAGATAGGTTTTTATTTGGGGAGTTCTTTATTATCATGGTGAGTAAATATGACTGATGTTAATATGACTGATGTTAACCCAGAAGAAATTGAAGAAGAAAAGGAAGAACTAAAGGAAGCTGAAGCGGGAGATCTACCACTTCCAAATGCAACGGTAGTAAGATTAATGAAGAACAATCTTTCAGAAGGAAAGATGATCAAAAAGGAAGTTAAAATAGCGATGAATAGATTCCTTGAAGAAGTGCTGAAAGATGTTACTAAAACACTCAACGAATATCCCTATGCAACTATAGATTACCATATGTTTAGAGAAGCAATAAAGCCTTTCAAACAAGGAAAAGAAATACAGAATGAAAAAGAAAGAATAAACAAACATCTGGATGTAATAATCAGTGATTGCAGATCAATACAAAGAGATATGGATAGAAGATTTGAAGAGCCTAAAACTTCAGGTAAAGACATAGAGCTCTAAAAGGATTAATTGGTTCAGTAAAAATTGAATGGAAAATTAAATGAACTAAATATTTTTTTAGCAGTTTATTGAGTGAAGGGAATATCTCCTTCGGTCTTCAATAAGCTCTCTGAACTGCTTTGTATTACTTCTTTTGTTTTAGCATCTATCCTAGCTTGGAATAGAGATAAAGATGCTGAAATTAAGTTTACTTCCCATAATTGTCTTCCTTGTTCTTTTTTTACACTGATTATTATTTGGTTAGTTTTTCTGTCTCCACATTCCAGTCTTTCTCTTTCTTCTTCAGCTTTTTCAATTGCTTCTTTCGCGGTTACTTTTATCTCATCTGGATCTAATTCTTCGGTTGAAGGATTTATCGCCTTTGCAGATTCCTCGAACCCTATATCTCCGTTTTTCTTCACTATTCCTTGAACTACTTCTTCCTCCTTAGAACTGTAAAAAGTTATTATCCATCTATCTAAACCATTTTCCCCTGGTTTAAAGATAGCTATTCCTGAATTAAGGAAATATTCATCTTTCAATGACTTCTTTATATCTTCATTTTCCTTTATCTTTTCGAGGGCATCTTTGAAATCTATTTCCATATTAATCATTTTTTATTTAATTCTTTTTTAGACACTTTACTTATCTTCCTCTTCATTTTTATTTCTCCTTTTTATTTTGAAATGAAATCATTATAAATAAAAGAGTTTTTCTAATTATTGAGATGATTGTACATGGGAATACGTAAAATAGCACTTTCAGTTTTCACTCTTATTCTAATAACCATTATGTTTGTCTCTATCTACTTTTTATTTTATTCAAATGACTTAGATACTCCTGAAAGAGATTTATCTGAATGCTATAATGCGGCAAGACAAAGAGAAGAAGGAGCAAGCCGTGGTGTTTGTTACGATTCATGTGCTGATATGCAGGGTAATCCACTTGAAGATAATGTATTGAATGATTGTCTCGCTGGTAATTCTGAAGCTATATTGGAACGTATAAATTGAGAATTAGATTTTTTTATGTATTTCCCAAAGTCTTTCTATTATAGTTAGTAGTGCTAATCCAAGTAAGAACTTCATTCCGTACCATAGGAATCTGTAGTCAAATATAGCTAGTGCTGATAGGAGTATCACTGCGATTGTTCTCGGGCATCTGCCGAGAGTTCCCTTGTATAATCTTTTTCCAAGGACTGCTTGTGATTGAGTTCCTAAGTAAGATATCATTATAACAGCTAGTGCTGTTATGAATCCTATTTCTATTCTAACAAAACTTGATAATGCTAATCCTCCAAATATGGACATATCCACTATTCTGTCCGCTACATGGTCAGCTATATCTCCTTTTTTAGTTGTTCTATTCATTTTCTTAGCTATTTCTCCATCTAAAAGATCTAGAAAACCGCTTATGATCACTAACATTATTCCGAAAATCAGTTTATCGTAAGCGAAAGTAATTCCCGCTATTATACCTGTTATTAACGATAAAAAAGTAACGTAATTTGGATTTACATCTATTATAAATGGTCTTAATACTTTTTCCCTTATCTTTTTCAGATTCATTTTATCACTTTATTATGATTTTCTCCCAGTTAAATATATTACTGAAGAGGTTCTTTTCACTGGAAATATTTTGCTTCCTATATAATCAAGCTTTTTGAAGAATATTGGTAGAGGTTTAGGAAAAAATCTGTACGAACCATAGGGAATTATGAAGCCTCTTTTTATTTCAATGTTATAGAACCCGTTTCTGACCAGTAGGTTCTTCATTTTTCTTTTTCTCCTCAGTTTGCTATTCATAGGTAGTAATTTATTGTAAAATATTCTTAAACTCCATAGATTAAAGAAATCAAATAGCACTCTATCTTTAGTTACTCTTTTCATTTCTTCGAATAATCCTTTTGGATCAGGAATTAAGTGAAATAGTCTTAGTGAAGTGACTATGTCAAATGAATCATCTTCAAAACCTGTGTTCAATGCATCTCCCTTTATAAATTCTATTTTGTCTTCTACTCCTCTTTTTTTAGCTTTTCTTTTCCCTTCATCAAGCATTTCTTGGGATATATCCATTGCAGTTACTTCTGCACCTTGTTCAGCAAATACTATTGAATATCTACATGTTCCGGCACCTAAATCAAGTATTTTCTTTCCTTTTATATCTCCAAGTAGTTCTAGGACGTTTTCTTTTTCTTTTTGGTGTATTATTTTTCCTCCCTGTCCTTTGAATCTCTCCTCATCGTATTTTGATGCTATTTCTTTTTCTTTATAGAATTTAACCATTTTTTCACCTTATCCAGAAAGTCGATGCTTTCTCCATCTCTTTTTTAATTTCTTCTTCACTTGCTTTTGGAAGTTCTTTTTCTTTTATCTTGAATTTTTCTTTGAATTCTTCCCATCTTTTGTTTGAGTTTGAACCGAATGATATGAATACGGCTTCTTTTTCTTTTACTTTTGCTTTTTCTATGGCTTCGCTTATTTGTCTTGTTCCTATTAATCTGAGCAGTATTCCAATTGTTTCAACGTGGCTTATTTCATTTCCCTGTTCGTATGCTTTTTCAGTTTCCTTAACAGCATGAATAACGTTTTTCTTGGATTTAACCACTTCTCTATCCACTATCTGTGCGTTTTTTTCTTCATCGAGGAAATCGATTATTTTATCCTGATCTAAATCTTCTAAGAATTCAACTGCTTTTACTATTATTTCTTCATTTTGTTTTCGCATGATTTGTTTCTCCCTTTCTTTTGCTTCTTTTATTTTTTCCTCATAGTTGTTTAATTATTTAACTTCCTTGTTAGTAAATAAAAGTTTGTAAATTTGATTAATTCTTTCCATCGAAGAGATAATACTTTTAAACTATG
>Ga0207421_10002652_pt1 | contig 22058 bp, 14 predicted proteins | sample SodLakKL_010_SED_4_FD_187542 | JGI IMG/M metagenome (GOLD analysis project Ga0207421, IMG submission 187542) | Alkaline sediment microbial communities from Lake Tanatar, Kulunda Steppe, Russia - 8KL_010_SED (SPAdes) (version 2) | ecosystem: Environmental > Aquatic > Non-marine Saline and...
GCCCGGCACGCCCCTCGCGGTCTTCCGCTTCCCCCACCATGGGCGAGGCTCCGCCCGCCTGCTCACAGCCGGACCACGCACGCCTGCGTGGTGCCTCACGAGCCGCCCGCCGCGCCAACATTCTGCGCCTCACCCTCAAGCCGGCACGCGCCCGGGCGCCGCCACGGGGGCGCGGCAACGGCGCGGGTGACGCCGGCCGTCCTCGCCGTACGCGCCGGCACCACAGGGGTGGTCCAACGGTTCCGCGGGTGTCACGTCACGCACCGGCGCTGCAGCGTCGGCTCCGGGCGGCTACGTGGCGTTGTCGGTCGGTATGAGCACCGCGCCGCCGAAGGTAAATCCGCCGCCGAAGGCCACCAGCCCGATTCGAGCGTTCCGATCGATGGAGGAGTCCGAGCTGCCGTCGCCCTCCTTGGGGCGGATGATCTCTTCCGGCGTGGTACGGTCCGCGAAGAGATCGTGGAGACAGATCGGGATCGTGCTGGATGAGGTATTCCCCCAGTACCGGATGTTGCTATAAGCCCGCTCCGGGGAAAGCTTCAGTCGCTGGCGAACTGCGTTGATGATGCGCTGGTTGGCTTGATGGGGCACGACCATGTCCAGCTCTTCCGGCTCGATCCCGACTTCCCCACACGCTTCGCGCAGGCTCTTCATCATGCCGCGCACAGCCTCCAGAAAGACCTTCGGCCCGTCCATATGGATCTTGTCGTCCGTTCCGGACGGCACCCGCAAAAGCGATCCGTCTTCTCCTTTCGCGGCGAGGGCCGGCCGCAATACGCGGCAGATCCCGGGGACGCCGCTCTCGGCTCCGGCAATGAGTGTTGCCGTGGCGGCATCTCCGAATATGGGCGCGGTATCCGGGTCCGAGGTATCCAGGTGGCGCGAGAGAGCCTCCGCCGTGACCACCAGGATCCGTGCCTTGGGGCGGGACTGGATGTAGTCATAGGCGCTTTGGAGCGCGTACAGATAGCCCGTGCACGCTGCGTTCACGTCATGCGCCTGCGCGAGCGCATCGTCCCGGCCGCGGGCCAGGCGATGGTGGATCAGCGTGGAGGTTGCCGGAGTGTTCAAGATCGGCGTCTCGGTTGCACAGATAATTGCGTCGAGCTCCCCCGGATCGATTGAGAAGGCTTCCAGAAGCCCGCGCGAGGCCCGCTCCCCAAGATCGACCGGAGTTTCATCCTCGGCCAGCCACGGTCTACGCTCGATGCCGGTTCTGCGAACGATGTCATCCGGCGACCAGTCCGGGCACATCCGGGAGATCTCTTGGTTGTCGACGATACGGCTCCCCGCGGCAACGCGAACGCCGGCAAGGTGCACGGGGACGGAGCCCGCGGCGTAACGGGACGCGGGCTGCGGGTGTGGGCGTGGGCGTGGGCGTGTACCGGCGGCAGCATCCGCTGCTCGGGCGGCAGAGGCATGGCCGTCACCCGGCCCTTCCGAGGTACCGCCCCCTCCCTGGGGTGAGGCCTGCGGCGTCCCCGGCGGCGTTGCCGGCGTCGTCTCCGAGGCCGTCCCCGGGTCCGTCCCCCCGCCGGCAGCGGCATTACCACCGGCTGCATCCGCGACCGGCCGTGACGGCTCCGCGCCGCGTGCTGTCCCAGCCGCGGCTGCGGATGCCCGTGCTGTACCGGCAGGGAATCGGATATGAGGAGTGCCCGGCTCTTCGCGGGTTACCGGCTTTATCGGCGCCTCCTCGCCGTTGTCCGCCGTGCTCAAACGTACCCGGAGGATAGGAGCGCCCACCTTCACCATGTTGCCTTCTTCTTCCAGCGTTTCGGAAACGGTACCGTCCACGGGGGAGCGGAGCTCGATGGCTGCTTTGTCCGCTTCCAGGTCGGCAAGGACGTCCCCGCTTGCAACCGTATCTCCCGGCGCGACGCGCCACTCGACTACGGTTACCGACTCGTCGGAGGGGCTGGATCCGATGGCCTCGACCAGGTATTCACCCTCGGCCGCCTCCGGCGGTTTCTCCCACTCGACAGTTCCGCCGAGAAGCTCCACCGCCGCCTCCAGGGTCGTGCGATAACCGGGAAGAACCTCCAACTGGTTTGAGAAGTTACACGGCACGTAGGTGTCCGGGCGCGTGACACGGCGTACCCTGACCTTTCCGGGCGTCTGCTCCGCGATCTCCGCCGCGACCTCAGCGCCGAACCCGCACGAGCGGTTGTCTTCGTGTACGATGACGAGCTTGCCCGTACGCTCGGCGCTCCGGCGGATCGTGTCGACGTCCCAGGGCGCAATCCAACGCGCGTCGATAACCTCGGGCTCGATCCCCACTTCTTCCAGTGCAGCAGCAGTCTTGGCGCAGTGGCCCATGGTGTTGCCGTAGCCCACGAGCGTTATGTCGGCCCCCCGTCGCGCAATCCGTGCGCGGCCCGGGAGTACGAGCTGCCGCGCTACATCCGGGCTGGTCGAGGCGCTCCGGTCGTTGAGGCAGCTCTTCGGGTAGAAGAAGAGGGTGGGGCGCTCACTCTCGAACGCAGCGTTGAGCATTCCGGCAGCGTCGTATGCCGTCGAGGGCATTACAACATCGACGCCGGGCACATGTGCTGCGATCGCCTCCAGGCTGGAAGCATGGAACGGGCCGAGACCCGGCTTGTAGCCGCCGCAGGTGATCATAAGGATGACCGGCGCGGTCCAGCCTCCGTCGGTGCGCCACCACATGCTTCCGAGCTCGGAGATGACCTGGTTGTAAGCGATCGGCAAAAAGTCCGCGAACTGGAGGAAACCGACGGGGCGTCCGCCGGCAAGCGCTCGCCCGATTGAGATACCGAGGATGCTTGCCTCGGCCAAGGGGCTGTTGCGCACGCGGCCGGGAAACTGCTTGGTAAGCCCGCGGGTGACGCCGAAGACGTCGCCCTTTGGGTCTTCGATGTCCTCCCCGAAAAGGGTCACTCGTTCGTCCTGCTCCATACGCGCACGGAGCGTTTCCCGGAGGGCGGTGAGCATCGTATAGCGTTCTTCGGTATCCGGGGTGCCGAGGTATTCCGCATCCGGCCGGGTGAGGTGCTCGGGGAGTGGGGGATGGGCGGTGAAAACCGGCTCCGGCTCCGGGCTCCGCTGGACCTTTTTGGCCGTGGTTTTGAGCTCCGCCCGAATCTCGGAAGCTATTTTGGTGAGCTCTTCGGGGTCGTGCCCCCGGGCGGCAAGCTCGTGCTGCATGTTTACGATTGGGTCTCCTGTCTCCTGGACGCTCCGGATCTCTTCTTCGCTCCGGTACAGGCGCTGATCGTCCGCGTTCGTGTGGTTATGAAGCCGGTCCACCTCCATGACGGCGATGGCAGGTCCGCGTTGTTCCCGCATCTCGCCGACGATACGGCCGAAAGCCTCATAGGCTTCGAGCGGCTTCCGGCCGTCTATCCAGTGGATCGGCATGCCGTAGAACTCCTCCGCCTTGCCGTCCGGACGCCAGTAGAACGTCTGTCCGGCGGTTTTGGTGGAGATCGCGAACGCGTTGTCCTGGATGAGGAAGAAAACCGGGAGTTCTTCTCGCACTGCGTGCCCGATAGCTTCCAGTATCTCTCCTTGCTGGGTCATGCCGTCGCCAAGTCCACAGAGAACGATCGGGCGCTCGGGATTGTCTTTGATGACCTCCGCCACGCCGGCGGCTTGAAGCCCGCTGTTGCCCACCGGCCCTACGAGACTGAGGATGTTCAGCTCCGGGGCGCTCATGTGAGCGTTCATCTGACGGCCGCGGCTGTGCGAGCTGTCCTTGTTGAAGAGCGCGTGGAAGAACACCTCCGGCTGTACCCCGCGTGCGAGCATGAGCGCTTTGTCGCGGTAGTGAACGTGCAGGTAGTCCTCCGGGATCAGATACGGTGCAAGCATGGCGGAGCCTTCGTGTCCCGCCGCCGACACATGGAAGAAGGCTTCCCCTCGCCCCGTGAAGTCCTGCTCCAACAGGTCCATCTCCCGGGTGGTAACCATATGGCGATACAGGTCAAGGAGCGTTTCAGTACGCTCTCGTTGATCTATCATGTCACTCTCCCTCTCTCTACACTCTGCTTATTGAGGTTGTCCAGGTCTGCGGGTCACCGGGTGTCGACCATCCACCGGGCGCCGGGCAGGCCGCATACCCCGATTGGGCAACCGTTCGACCCGCGCAAAGCCCCGCCTTTGACACGTATTGCTCGACTCGTCATACTTCTCCCATCCAACGAGTAGGAGAACGGACGCTCGGTTCAAGTCACTATAGCACCGAGACGCCGCCCCGTCGACAACAGAATGCCTGAAATTCGGTTGAGAGCCGACTCAGAGTCTCGGAGGTTCGCATAATGAACAGTGCGCAGGTACAGGATCGTTACGGTATTGTCAAGACGCTTCCCGGTGGAACAGAGGATGTGCGCTATTACAGCCTTCCGGAGTACGCTCGCACAAGCGGTCTTGCACTAGAGCGGCTCCCGTTCAGTATGCGGGTGCTGTTTGAGGCAGTTCTCCGGGGAGAGAACGGACGTGAAATCACGAACCAGCATGTGGAATCGCTTGCGGGGTACGATCCCGCGGCGCCCGCCGATATCGAGCTTCCTTTCAAGCCGGCGCGGGTACTTCTTCAAGACTTCACCGGTGTGCCGTGCGTTGTGGATCTCGCTGCCATGCGCAGTGCGGTCGCCCGGTTCGGCGGGGATCCCTCCAAGATCAACCCTCAGCTTGCTGTAAATCTGATTATCGACCATTCGGTTCAGGTGGACTACTTCGACTCGACCGAAGCGTTTTGGAGGAACGCGGAGATCGAGTTCCAACGGAACCGGGAACGATATGAGTTCCTCCGGTGGGGGCAGGGAGCGTTTGAGAACTTCCACGTGGTTCCGCCGGCAAGCGGAATCTGTCACCAGGTCAACCTGGAGTATCTGGGACGGATCGTCCAGGTGCGGGACGAGGGAGGCCGGCAGGTTGCCCTGCCGGACACCTTGGTCGGTACGGACAGTCACACGCCGATGATCAACGGGCTCGGTATCCTCGGATGGGGGGTCGGCGGGATCGAGGCGGAAGCCGCTATGCTCGGTCAGCCGATCTACATGCAGGCCCCGGCCGTCGTGGGCGTGCGCCTCTCGGGAGAGCTTCAGCCCGGGGTTACGGCGACGGACGTGGTGCTCCGCGTCACTGAGATGCTCCGGGCTCACGGGGTAGTCGGCAAGTTCGTGGAGTTTTTCGGGAGCGGCATCTCAAGCATGACCGTCCCCGACCGCGCGACCATATCGAACATGGCGCCGGAGTACGGCGCCACCTGTGGCTACTTCCCGGTCGACCATCAGAGCCTGGAGTACATGTACCAGACGGGGCGTCCCGAGGAGCTGATCGATCTGGTAGAGCGCTATACCAAGGAGCAGGGGCTATTCCGGACGGATGAAACGCCGGACCCGGTCTACCAGACGGTGCTGGAGCTGGATCTGGGGACCGTGGAGCCCGCTATCGCCGGACCCAAACGCCCTCAAGACCGGATCAACCTCAGCCAGGTCAAAGAGACGTGGCAGAAGACCTTGCGCGCGCCGGTGGAAGAGCGTGGCTACGGCTTGAGTGAGGAGCAGATCAACCATAAGGAACGGGTCACGCTGGATTCCGGCCAAGAAGCGGAGATCGGACACGGGGATGTCGCGCTTTCCTCGGTTACAAGCTGTACGAACACCAGCAACCCGAGCGTGCTTCTGGCGGCAGGGCTCCTTGCCAAAAACGCGGTCGAACGGGGGCTCTCGCCGAAACCGTGGGTCAAGACGAGCTTTGCTCCCGGCTCGATGGTGGTGACGGAGTACCTGAAGCGTACCGGGCTCATGGAGTACCTCGAGCAGAGCAGATTCTATCTTGTGGGCTACGGGTGCATGACCTGTATCGGTAACTCCGGTCCGCTTCCGGAGCCGGTTGCCGGCGCGGTCGAGCGCGGCAACTTGGTGGTGGCCGGGGTCCTCAGCGGCAACCGTAATTTCGAAGGGCGCATCAACCCGCATACCAAGGCCAACTTCCTCATGAGCCCGCCGCTCGTGGTAGCGTACGCCTTTGCGGGAAATATGGAGGTGGATCTGACCCGGGAGCCCCTCGGCACCGACAGCGATGGGAAGCCGGTGTACCTGCGCGATCTCTGGCCTACCCCGGAGGAGCTGGAGAGCTATGTGCGTCTGGCGCTTGACCGGGATGCCTTCATCGAGAGCTACCGGGGGCTCGAGACCTCCAATCCGCACTGGAACGCCATCGAGCTGGACGATAGCGAGCTCTACCCGTGGGATCCGAGCTCCACCTACATCCAGGAACCGCCGTTCTTCAAGGATATGAAGCTCGAGGTCGAGCCGATCCGCTCGATCCGGGACGCGCGTGTCCTGGTAAAAGTCGGCGACAGCATCACGACCGACCATATCAGTCCCGCCGGGCCGATCGATCCAAGTAGCCCGGCCGGGCAGTATCTCCAGGAGCAGGGAGTCTCGATCCGCGATTTCAACAGCTACGGGAGCCGCCGCGGGAACGATCGCGTCATGACACGCGGGACGTTTGCGAACATTCGGCTCCGGAACCAACTGGCTCCGGGGACCGAAGGAAGTTGGACGACTCACCTCCCCAGCGGCGAAGTCACGAGCATATTCGAGGCGAGCCGGCGGTACATCGAAAGCGAGACCCCGACGATCGTGCTGGCCGGGAAGGATTACGGCATGGGATCCAGCCGCGATTGGGCCGCCAAGGGGGTCTACTTGCTGGGCGTGCGCGCCGTTATCGCCGAAAGCTACGAGCGCATCCATCGGTCGAACCTGGTGGGCATGGGCGTACTTCCGCTTCAGTTCCCCGAGGGGACGAACGCGGACTCCCTGGGGCTTTCCGGCTCGGAGATCTTCACGATCGAGCTCTCGGACGACATCCGGCCCAAGGCGGAAGTCCCCGTGCGCGTACGGCGCCCGGATGCCGGCAGTGAAACGGAGTTCACCGCGATTGCCCGGCTGGATACCCCGGTAGAAATCGAGTACTACCGCAACGGCGGTATCCTCCATACCGTGCTTCGGCGCTTTCTCCGCGAGGAGCAGGGCTGAACCGAGGGCGGGCAAGGGCCGGTGATGGGTGAAGGCAGCGGCGACAGCCGCAGCAAACGGACTGCCACGGTCTGCGCTGCTGCCGGCCCCGGCCCGGAGAGCGGCGCTACCTCTCAGGTCAGGTCAGCGCCGGCTGAGCCGAGCCCAGAAGCTCGCGGATTCGCTCCGCGGCCCGCTCACGCGGGATTACTTCAGGCTCGGAAGCCCGGCGGGGCTTGATTTCGACCGTGCCTTCGGCTACTCGCTTCTTGCTTACCGTAATCCGAATGGGGATGCCGATGAGGTCTGCGTCCATGAACTTCGTTCCGGGGCTCTCCTGCCGGTCGTCGTACAGGCATTCGATGCCGGCTTCGGTGAGCTCGCGGTAGAGGGCTTCCGCTTCCTGCTCGCCGCCTTTGAGGGCGACAAGATGAGCTGAGTACGGTGCTACGCTTGCGGGCCATGCGAGCCCCGCCTCGTCACGGTGTTCCTCGGCGATACTCGCCACCAGGCGTCCGACGCCGATTCCGTACGACCCCATGATCACCGGACGCCGCTCGCCGTTGGCATCGAGGAAATAGCACCCGAGCGACTCGCTGTAGAAGGTCCCGAGCTTGAAGATGTTTCCGACCTCGACGGCCCGGTGCTCGTCAAGCGGCGCTCCGCAGTCGGGGCAGAGGTCACCTTCCGAGGCCGAGGCGATGTCGGCAACGACGTCCGCGGTGAAGTCCCGCCCGTAGTTCATGTTGAGCCGGTGGTAGTCCTCTTTGTTGGCCCCGGAAACGAGGTTGGGGGTCATCGGGACGCTTTCGTCGGCAATGACGGTGACATTGTCCGAGAGATCGCTCGGAGTGGCGTAGCCGGGAACCCCGCCTGCGGCGCGGATCTCGTCTTCCAGAGCGGGCCGGAGCTCTCCTGCACCGCCGGCTTGGGCGAGCTTGGTCTCATTGACCTGGAGGTCTCCGCGGATGATGGCGGCAATCAGCCGGTTCGCGCGCTTGCCGGAAGCCGGGTCTATTCCCGGCGAGTGCCCGTCGTCCGACGGGCCGCGCTGGGAGTCTCCCTGACGCGTGGAGCCGGCGTCCCCGCGCCCAAGCGACGAAGAGGCCTGATCTGAGCTCACTTCGCCGGCTGCGGGGTATCCTTCCGGAGCGTCGCCGGTTTCCCGCGAGAAATCATCCGCAGGGTCGGCGATCATGAAAACCATCTTGGCTGTGCGGCTCTGCGGAATCCCGAGAAACTGTGCGAGCTCTTCGATAGTGCGTGCCCCCGGGGTATGGACTTCCTGGACCTCACCCGGCGGCTCCGAGTCGGAAACGTCGGCGGGATGCGTCCGTTGGAACCGTGCTATTTGCCGGTTTGCCCGGAATTCACAGCTCGAGCACATGAGAATCGTGTCCTCACCGATCGGTGTGAGGTACATGAACTCGTGGGCCTGTTTCCCACCCATCATGCCGACGTCGGATTCCACAGCTACGGATTCGATCCCGCACCGAGAGAAGATTCGGTGATAGGCGTCATAGTGACGGCGGTACTGTTGATCAAGCCCCGCTTCATCTACGTCCAGGCTATAGCTGTCCTTCATAGTGAACTCGCGCACTCGAATAAGACCCGCGCGCGGCCGTGGATCGTCCCGCCATTTCGTCTGGATGTGGTAGATGAGACACGGTAGCTGCCGATAGCTCGAGATCTCACCTGCTACCGCCTGTGCAACAGCTTCCTCATGAGTCATCGAGAGGACGAGATCGCGATCGTTACGGTCCCGGAATCGCGTCAGCTCACTTCCGACCGAATACCAGCGGCCGGTTGCCCTCCAGATCTCCGCGGGGTTCACCACGGGGAGCGCCATCTCCTGCGCCCCGATGGCTTCCATCTCTTCCCGAAGGATGGCGCAGACTTTCTGTACCACGCGCCAGCCGAGGGGTAACCACGTAAAGATGCCTGCGCCCGCCTGTCGAACGTAAGCTGCGCGCAGGAGCAGCTTGTGCCCCTCCACCTCTACGTTGGACGGCGCTTCGCGTAGTGTCTGACCGAACAGCTCCGACATTCTCATATATGAACAATCCTCTCCGTTGGCGTTTGAGAGGCAAAACTATACCATACATTGGGCGTGCGTGTCGGCCCTTAACCGGCCTCTTTTCACGGCAAACGCAGTTGGACGCGGCGGCCGACAGCGCGACGGGGGTACCCGCCTTGGTGCTCGCCTGCAGCCTGTGGTGGCGTGGGGATAAGGAGGGGAGTACTCGTTTCATCGTATTCTTGTCGCCGTCGTGGAACCATACCGGTCCAACTCCGTCTCCGTTTGCTCCGGAGCTCTCTTTGGCCTTCCTTGTTCTTGACGAACAGTCGACTCTCGGAGAAGGATTGTCCGACGGCTATCGGTGCTGATTGCTTGGTGTCGCTCCGCGGTGTTCTTTCTGCCTCTATCCGGCGGGCTGCTATTGCCGCCGGCGGAACAACCGGCAGTTGGACAGCGGCTTGCTTGAACTTCAGCTCCGACCAGCTCGCGGGAGCTTCTCTATGGTAGGTAACAAAAAGGAGAATGAAAGACGCCCGGCGTTCATCTTCCAGGCGTTTCTAGACACGATTGGTGTCGGATATTGGTGGTGGAGAAGAGAGAGCGGATCGATCTGTTTCAGTGGAGTGGGTTCACGGCTCCGGCCGGATTTTGTCGTCGAGAACGGAGGGCGGTGTAGCCACCGGTCGTTCTTATGTCGTTTGGTGGGAGAGGATCGGAAGCGGTTACTCAGAGAGGTGGCACGGCTCTTTCGGGGCGAGACGACATGGGTGAAGCTCGATTATCGTGTTCGGGTGAACCAAAATGCGGGAAGCGGGCACGGCCGGAGTGGAGACCCACCTCGTCCTGAGAGCTTGCGAGACAGCGGACTGCACACCGGAAGCGATCAGGAGCAGCGTTACGGAGTGCGGGCACCATACGGAGAGCTCGGCCCGGGGGAGGGCTCCGCTGAGACCCGGCGCTTCGTTGAATGGGTTACCGTACATGAGCGGGATCAAGCCGGTCGCGTGTCCGGGCTGTGGGGTGTGACGTGCGCCGTGTCGGTTGTCGGCAGCGATGAGCCGGTTCACGCTGCCGCCATTGAGTCGCCCTATCGTGAAACCGATGCATCCTTGCGTAGGCTCAAAGAGGAGGCCGGCCGACGGATTGATCGTACCCACCAGCTTGCGGATGTCTCCGGGCTCGCCGAGAGTATCGTTGCTACGATGAGCGAAGGTATCCTCGTTCTTGCTTCCGAAGGCCGAGTGGCCTACGCAAATGGGGCGGCGATTCGTCTGCTCGAGTTAGGCGCTGAGCCGCCTTCCGGAAGTAACTGGAGGGAGCTCTTTCCGCGACGCGCTCACCCGGCCTTAGAGCAAGCGCTCGGGGAGGCGACGCGAGGCGTTCTGTCCGAGATGGAGGTGGAAATGGACGCGACCGACGGCGAAGCCGGTCGGCACCGTTGGCTTCTTCTTCGATTGCGTCCGCTCGAGGATCGCGCCGGTACATCGACCGTTGTTGGATGCGTACCGGACGCCGGCTTGTCGGAAGCATCGCCGGAGGAATCAACGGAAGAGGGATCGGGGCGAAGCGGTGGCGATGGAGTCCCGCAGGCCGGGCAGCTGGTTATTGTGATGAGCGATATCACTCGGCGCAAGAAACGGGAGATCGAGCTCCGGGAGCTATCGATGATGGATGAGGTTACCAGGTTGCCGAACCGACGGTATGTCCAGGATCGGCTGGAAAAGGCCCTCGCCCACGCGGAGCGATCCGGATTAGTGAACGTTGCGGTATTGCTACTGGATCTGGACGACTTCAAGGCCGTGAACAATACCTACGGCCATGCTGCCGGTGACCGCGTACTGCGGGAGATCGGTGGACGGCTCGCGCGCTGGCTCAGGCGAACAGATACCGTAGCCCGCTTCGGGGGTGACGAGTTTCTCGTAGTGCTCGAAGGGTTCAGGGATCCGGGCGACGTGCCGGAGATTGCCCGGCGGCTGTCGGATGCTGTGGAACAGCCGGTGTCTGTGGGAACCGAATCGCTCAGAATGCGTGCCGGCATCGGCCTGGCTCTCTATCCGGATCAGGGCACGAGCCCGCAGAGTCTCATCGACGCCGCCAATCGAAGCACGTATCGCCTCAGACCGCGCGAAGAGCCGGGGCAGGGATAAGCAGAGAGTTCGACCCGCCCACATGCCGGCGGGTTAGGGAGGACGCGAGGCATTGCACCTCGCAGTCCCCTTGGTTCTACCGGCAACGTCAGGCGCGCCGGCTTCGGTTGTAGGCGGCTACCAGCGCTTTGGTGCCGGCAAGATCGATGTTCGTATCCATTCCGGCTCCCCAGAAGTGTCGGCCGTCCTCCAACTCGATCTGAATGTAGGCCATGGCCTCGGTATCTACGCCCTGTCCGATCGCGTGCTCGTGGAAGTCGGTAAGGCGAAAATCACGCCAACCTTGCGCCTCCAGTCCGTGGGCAAAGGCGCTGATAGGGCCATTCCCTTCACCTTCGGTTTCTCGCTCCGTGCCATTGAGCCGAACCACCGCTCGGCATCGGACGCTCCGTGCGGGATCTTGGCTATCCAGGAACTCGTATGAGGTCCGTTCGAGCGTGAGCGGTTGCGCCGGACGAACGAACTCGTCCATGAAGACGTCGTATATCTCTTTACTGGAGAGCTCCCGGCCGCACTTATCAGCTACCTCGTTGACTACGTGACCGAGATCGGGTTGCATCGGCTTGGGAAGCTCGATGTCGTAGTCCCGTGAAAGCACGTGCGCAACGCCGCCCTTTCCGCTCTGAGCGTTGATACGGACGATGGATTCGTACGTGCGGCCAATGTCCTGCGGATCGATGAGCAGATAGGGGACTTCCCACGGGATCTCGTGGTCGGCGTACCCCTTCCGGCGGTCCATTCCCTTCTTGATCGCGTCCTGGTGAGATCCGGAGAACGCGGTGAAGACAAGATCGCCGCTGTATGGCTGGCGCTGTGGGACCGACATGCGGGTGCAGCGCTCGTACACCGAGCGGATGTGGGGGAGGTTGCTGAGGTCCAACCCCGGGGCGATGCCATCCGCCAGGCGATTGAGCGCAACGGTGACGATATCCAAGTTTCCGGTGCGTTCGCCGTTACCGAAGAGCGTTCCTTCGACACGCTCGCCGCCTGCCATCATGCCGAGCTCGCAGGCGGCAACGCCGGTGCCGCGGTCGTTGTGAGTGTGGAGACTGATGATGGCTGAGTCACGCCGGGTCATGTTTCGACAGAACCACTCGATCTGATCCGCGTGTTTGTTGCATGGTACCCACTCTACGGTGTCCGGGAGGTTGAGGGTGATCTTATGTTCCGGGGTGGGTTCCCAGACGTCCATGACCGCTTCGCATACCTCCAGGGCAAAATCGGTCTCCGTATCCGAGAAGCTCTCCGGGGAATACTGCAAGCGGAGATTCGTTCCTTTGAGCGTCGGCGCGAGTTCTCGGACGAGCTTGGTACCGTCGATCGCCATTTGCTTGATCTCGTCCTTTCCGGTGTTGAACGTCACTTTCCGTTGCAGAACCGACGTTGCATTGTAGAGATGGAGGATCGCGTTTTTGGCCCCTTTCAAGCTCTCGAAGGTTCTTCTGATCAACGGATCACGAGACTGGGTCAGCACCTGGATATAGACGTCGTCGGGAACCCGATCCTCCTCGATGATTCTGCGTACGAAATCGAAGTCGATCTGAGATGCTGCCGGGAAGCCGACCTCGATCTCTTTGAAGCCGATGTCGACAAGCAAGTTGAACATCTCGAGCTTCTCGTCCACGTTCATGGGGACCGGAAGGGCCTGATTGCCGTCGCGGAGATCTACGCTGCACCAGATTGGTGCTGATCTGATCGGATTGCTCGGCCAGGTTCGGTCCGGCAAATGCACCGTCTCAAACGGCTTGTACTTCGGCATATGTTCCTCCTGTTGCCGCGTTGTCGTTTCGATAGGCAACGTGGCCCGCCGTGACAGTGCGCATCCCGTTGGGGCCCGGCATGACGGCGAGGGGGAATCCCCGGTGTCGCAGGCCCTCTCAGTAACCGGACGCGGATACAAAAAAAGCCCGCTGCCGAAGAAGGGCTCCGGCAGCGGGCTTTCCCGCCTGCTCTTGGCGAACCGTCAGCTCAACGCCAACGCCGCCCAAGCCCTTCCACGGAACACACCGTAAGTAGCGCGAGGAGGAGGAGTCCGAGGAGGCCGGCGATGGTCGACACAGCTGAGTGTTGCATATCGTTGGGACGACTATGCGCGGTGATTGCGTTTCTGTCAAGCGGTCAGCGGCCGAATTTCGGGAGAAACGCAGCCCGGCGCTTCGGCCGCCGGCGTGGCGCTCAGAGCGCCGCTCTGAGTACCGCGGCCAGCTCGCTTCCAGTGAGCTCGATCGGGTTTCCCTTCATGCTTCCGGATGCGCGTGCCTTCGCCACCGCATCCGGTATCCGCTCCTCGGTCATGCCGAGGTGACTCAAGCTTTCGATACTGAGATCGGAAGCCGTAGATTCGGCCCACCGGACCAAGTCATCCGCTGTCGCCGAGACCTCCCCTGTGACCAAGCGAGCCGCTTCTTCGTAGCGGGCGAGGGTGGGAGCTCCCGGTTGTCGTGCCCGCAACGCGCTGAGGTTGGTCCGAGTAACCGGGGCGAGCAGTCGCGCACACAGAGCGCCGTGTGAGGCCCCAAGCATCCCTCCGAGGGGACCGGCGAAGCCATGGACCGCCCCCAGACCGGCGTTCGCCAACGCAATGCCGCTCATAAGCGCCGCAAGCGACATGTCTTCTCGAGCATCGAGGTTGTTCGGGTCTGCGTGCGCAGTCCGCAGGCTCCGGCCGGCTAGGATAAGCCCCTCGCGACAGAGTCCGTCGGTTACGGGGTTTGCCTTGATTCCGACGAACGACTCGATGAGCTGCGTGCAGGCATCGAGTCCCGCGGTTGCGGTCACGCGCGCGGGGCTGGAGAGCGTGAGCTCCGGGTCTACGACGGCGTACTTGGGAAGCATCAGAGCGCTACGCATGCTGACTTTGACCTTGTGGTCAGGAGCGCCGATAACCGCGTTCCGCGTTGATTCGCTGCCGGTGCCGGCGGTGGTGGGTACGGCGAAGTAAGGAGCGGCGGCGGCACGAAGCGGGTGCCCGTCTCCGATCACCTCCAGGTAGTCGAACAGCTTGCCCGGGTTGGTTAGAAGCGCGGCGACCGCTTTGCCGGTGTCTATCACGCTCCCACCTCCCACGCCGACGACCGCTTCCGCTCGGTGAGCGCGCGCTTGCTCGAGCGCGGCTCCGACGGTGCTCACATCCGGCTCGTTGGAGACGGAAAAGGTAGCAAGTTCGAACGGCTCCGTCTTGAGAAGGTCTACGACTTCCCGATAGCGCTCTTGGTTCCCGCCGATGATTACGAACACCCGCGTACCTTCGCCGGCTACGAGCCCCGGGAGTTGCTGTCTCATTCCCGGGCCGAACAGAACACGCTGTGCGGTTGCGAACTCGAATGTCATAGGAATACCTCTGTGCTCATGTCCAGCGTTCCGGGAAGAGCGGGCGACATGCGATGCTTTGGCGCGGCTCGGCCATCATGTCGGATACCGTGTCACGCCACTTTGCATAGTGCTCGGTCTTCTTGTGCTCGTCCGGAGCGGAATCGTTCCGGTAGGCCTCGATCAAGACGAATCGATCGGGATCGTCGTCCTGCTGGATGAGGTCGAACCGAACCACGCCAGGCTCCTCAAGCGATTGACGCGCGTTTTTTCGCGTCGCTTCAATGAACTCTTCGCGGCACTCCGGCTTCACCCGTACGTTGATCACGCGGATGAGCTGCTTCTCGGTTGCCATGTACGCCTCCTTGAGTTGGGCTCGTGCCCAGCTTGCATCACCGCCGTCATCGTACTACAGAGTGTGCGGGTCGTCGAATCGAACACTCGTATCACGAGGTTCCGGGCGGGGGGCGTATCACGTTCGTATCGGGCTTCATCGACGCTTTCGGTCGGGCGGGTGAGGAGCGCAGCGCTGCGCTGTTAACGCGGATACACGGATTCTCGCGCGTTCTGCCGTCCCGGAGCATTGTCGCACGGCGGCACCAGCGGTACGGTCAGCTGCGGCCCCCTGGCCCGTGCGCGCTCCTGTTGGATGGCCGAATCGAGCGCGCGCACCACGAAATCGTGGATACTCAGTCCGCACTGATCCGCGACCTCTTGCAGTTGCTCCTGTAGTTCATCAGGGATGTATACGCTCGCTCCCATGACGCTCCCCCCTTTCCGTCTTGAGAAAGAACTCGTGATCGCGTGTCTCTGTGTTCTCCTACGATTAACATCCAAATTCCGGTGCCGCGCGTCAAGGCGTCAGGCATCAGGCGTCACACCCGAATCGGCAGACCGTCCGCTGCTCGATGTAGAACGGCACAGTGGCCGAGTTAGGGAAGCCACTGTGCCGTAAGCGTTGTCTTACTGTGCCGCGAGCCGCGTCCTGGTCAGTGACAGCTGAGTTCGCCGTCAGCCTCCGCTCCGGCCGAGCGCGGCGAGGTCAGCTCGGGGTCCAAACCGAAGGTACGCCGGATCTCCCTTCGTGCTTCGTTGGCGGTCGCTTCGGTGAACCCGCCCGGAGCTGTTTCGGCCGTATTTCGCGCTTCCGAGAGAAGCTCCGCTGCTCTCCAATCGAGCGCGTGCTCGCCCGGCGCGTTGAGTGTCGCGCCGTTTGCGGCTTGAACGCTTCCAGCAAATGGCGCTCTCGCCACGGTGCCGCCGGTTTGCGTTACGTGTGAGGTTGCGAGGCCCATCGCACCAGTGCTCGGCGCGGCTGCCGCTTCAGGGCCGGGTGCCTCGGGTGCATTTCCTGAGCCGAGGGAACCGGTTCCACCGGCGGCGGTCGGACCGCCGGCGTCGGCCGGATCGTAGACGGTGATCTCACCGCGCATGTACGGATGGATGGAGCAGATGTACTCGTATGTACCAGGCTCCTGGAAGGTGACGCTCTCGGTCTCGGCGTGATCCAAAAGCTCGGTGGCGAAGTTCTCGTCACCGTCCGCTTCTACGACGACCGCATCGTGCTTTCCGGTGAGCTCGCCTTCCAGCATGTCGAATACGTCCTCGTTTACGAAGGTAACGGTGGAGCCGACCGGAACCTCGGCCCGTTTAGGGACGAAACTATTGCCGACCATCTCGATATAGATCTCGTCGCCGTCGCGGAAGCGGTGAGGACGGTCGAGGTCCTCCGAGCCTAGGCCGAAGGGCGCCACGTGACGTTTCGGGTCTTCGGCCGGCGCGGTTGCCGGCCCTTCGCTTGTAATCAGCTCGTCGCGTTCGGCATCCTCACTCGACTCGATTATGCCTATGGCACCTTTGATCGCCTGAGTCCCGAACGCGTGGGTCACAAGAGTGAACGGACCTTCATCCGGGACTTTCCACTCGATCGTCCACGAGTCGGTTGGGCCGCTTACCACCGACTGCGTCCCTTGCATTTTGTTTTCTGGGACTCCGCCGTAGTAGATGTAGTCCCAGATGCCGCCCACGGCATGGAAGGTCGAGGTCAGGTTCGGGCCGTTGTTCAGGTAGTAGAACCGCACGTAGTCGTCGGGGCGAACCTGGATCGGGTCCTTGACGTAGCGGAATGCTTCGCCGTTGAACATCACATACTGGGCGTTGCCGTCGAAGAAGTCCCGGCCATCTTTGTAGACCTCGTGCTGCACGACGAATATCTCGACATCAGGCTCTCGACCGAGCTCTTGTTCCATCTGGTACGGTTCGTCGGGCATCACTACGAACATGCCGTGTTGCCCTCCCATGGTATGGGCCATGATCCCGTGGCCGCCCGGCGCGCAGTGATACATGAAGATGCCGGGATCGTCGGCCTCGAATGTTAGGGTCGCAGTGTCTCCGGCCTCGATGTTGCCGAGGTAGTTGGACGTTTGGCCGTCTATCGCATGCATCGAAAGGCCGTGCGCGACCGTATCGGTGTTTTCCACGGTGATTTCCACCGTGTCACCTTCGTTTACCACCTTCTGCGGGCCGGGCATGGTGCCGTTGAAGGTGAAACCGTCAAAGGTCACTCCGTCATCGATGTGAAGGACGTCGGAACGAGCTTCCAGATGGAACTCGCGATGGGCGCCCTCGGATTCAGGGGCGGCCCATGCAACCAGCGCTCCGATCGCGCCGGTCCCGACCACGATGGCGACTATTCCTGCGATAATCCGTCGTGTCTTGCTACTCATAATTGGGCCTCCTGCTGCCCTGCGCTCTGTTCTCGAGCTGCCTCCCGTCCGCTTGTGGTTTTCCGCAAAGCCGGAAGAGACGTTCCCGCGCCCAGGGTAGCTACCCTTAGGATCGCGCGAAGTCGAATAGACAGCATTGACGTGAGTCAATTCTTGAGCAATTTGGTTGTGCGAGGAGGCCGGTGGCCGGCTTGGCGGTCAAGGTTCACCGGCTTTTCCCCACGCTTGCTGCGAGATCCGGAGCTCTGAATCCTTCCAACCCAGAAGCTCTTCCTCTTCCATGCGCCGGAGTACCCGGGAAAGCGTCTCCGGTCGGGTTGCGATTGCGGCAGCTACCTCCTGCTTGGAGAGCTCGATTCTGTAGATGGAGCGTCTGCCGTATCGCTCGGCAAGGAAGCGCAGAAAGCGCCGTTGCGGCGAAGAGCTCGCCCGGGCGCACCAAGTGGAGCACAATCTCGCGCCCCTCACCGTCCGTTCGAAAGAGCCTAAGGCTTCCGGAGAGAAGCACATATACGCTTGACCCGGCCTGCCCCTCGAGAAACAGGATTGCTCCTTCCGAGAACCGCCTTACCGGCCCGCTTCGGCGAAGCTCCTGAAGGGCTTCAGAGGAGAGTGACCCCAGGATGCCGTCCTGGGCGGTTGCAAAATCACGAGCCATGAGCTTCCGCCCTCCCGTTCGGTGGAGCCCCGTCTTGGATGTCGGTTACGGCAATCCGGCAAAGCCGCCCAATGCGCGCGCCTTCAGCGGTCACTTGACCTACGTCAAGGACAATGCCCTGACACTCGCCGTATCGTTACATTAGACTCACTCCAAAGGCAATTGCGGGAGGAATAACATGAAGATGTTCTGTCACCAGTGCCAGGAGACGGCGAAAAACAGCGGATGCACGAGTCGCGGCGTATGCGGCAAAGACCATATCACCGCCAACCACATGGACGTGCTCATATATAACCTAAAGGGACTCGCGTGCCTGGCGCAGAAGAAGGCGGAGGCGGGCAAATCTATCTCCGACGAGGTCGAGATGATCTTGGGATCTCTCTTTGCCACAGTCACCAACGTGAACTTCGACGCGGAGCGGATCCAAGGGCTTACGTTCTCCTGCATCGCGAGGAAGCGCTCGCTGGTGCGGGAGCTGGGGCCGGGCGCGGATCTGCCGGTCGAGGCTGCATTTGACGCGCAGAGCGTGGCTGACCTGGAGCAGGCGTTCGATGCAGCTTCCATTCTGGCGATCGAGGACGAGGACGTCCGGTCGCTGAAATCATTCATCGTCTACGCGTTGAAGGGCATTTCCGCGTACGCGGAGCACGCCCGAGTGTTGGGCCGGCAGGACGATGAGCTGGACCGCGAAGTCGTGGATGAGCTGGCTGCTACCGTCGGGGAGCGATCCCTCGACGAGCTGACGGAGGTGCTCGTGGCCACTGGACACACCTCGGCCAAGACAATGCGCCTCCTGGACGCGGCGAACACCGGCACCTACGGCCACCCCGAGATTACCCGAGTCAATATCGGAACGCGGAACCGGCCCGGGATCCTCATTTCCGGACACGATCTTAAGGATATGGCGGAGCTACTCGAGCAGACCAAAGACACAGGCGTCGATGTCTATACTCATTCCGAGATGCTTCCGGCAAACTACTATCCCGCATTCAAGAAGTACGATCACTTCGTCGGCAACTACGGCGGCGCATGGCACAACCAGAAGAACGACTTCGCGACGTTCAACGGTCCCATTCTCATGACCACCAACTGTATCACGCCGGTACAGGACGCATACCGTGACCGGATCTTCACGACCGGCCGGGTCGGCTATCCGGGGATCCCGCATATTCCGGATCGATCGGATGGAAAGCCAAAGGATTTCTCGCCCCTCATCGAGCTTGCTAAGCGGTGTGATCCCCCGCAGCAGATCGAGGAGGGTGAGATCGTGGGCGGTTTTGCCCGGCACCAGGTTCAGCAGCTTGCCGACAAGATCGTAGCGGCCGTGAAGAGTGGTGCAATCCGTAAGTTCGTCGTCATGGGCGGTTGTGACGGCCGAATGCGCTCGCGGCACTATTTCACCGAGCTGGCGCAGAAGTTGCCGCACGATACGGTAATACTGACCGCCGGATGCGCCAAATACCGGTACAACAAACTGGGCCTCGGAGAGATTGAAGGTATCCCACGGGTTCTGGACGCAGGCCAGTGCAACGACTCGTATTCGATTGCGGCTACGGCCTTTGCCCTCCGGGATGCATTTGGGCTCGAGGACGTCAATGAGCTTCCGCTCGACTTCGCGATCGCATGGTACGAGCAGAAGGCGGTGGCGGTCCTTCTGGCGCTTCTGGCGATGGGGTTCAAAGGTGTCCGTATCGGCCCGACGCTTCCGGGATTTGTATCGGAGAACGTGAAGAAGAAGATCGTCGAAACGTTCGCGCTGACGGTTACGACGAACGTCGATTCGGATCTTGCGGCAATCACGGCGTAAGCCGGCGGGGCTCGGCCGGCGGCCGGCAGAGGCGAATGGCCTCTGCCGGTCGAGACAGCCGCCACCGGCTCCGGCCATGGCCCCGAGCGCGACCGTGCCGGAGGCGTCGAAGCCGGGCGGAGCGGCTCGCCCTGATCGGAAGGCGTAGTCGTTCAGGGTGCTTGTGGGGGCGATACGGACGACGGCGAGGGATGCCGCGCGGCGGATGCGGATGCTATGCGTACTCTTCGTGGAACGCCATGGGGTCCCGTGATATGGTACGAGCGACATAGTACGGAAGAAGGACCGACGCTTGTCGCAACGGTTGGGTTCGCGAACGCGTTGGAGGGGGGATTATGTATTGTTGTCGCTTATGGCGGTCTTTTGTTCCGGTAGTGGTTATGGGGCTAAGTGTAGCGGCTTTGCCGGGAAGCGCCCGGGGGGAGGAGGTGCACACCCTGACCTCGCCGGAGAACGGGACTGTCCAAGAACTCGCTCAAGCGCTCGCCCAAGTAAGTGATAACTCATCATCCGGGGACGACCGGACTGAGCAGCCGCGCTCCGAGCGTCCCACTGTAGCAGTTCTGGACGTGACCTCGGACAGCTTCACCGAATCGGAGCTCCGGCTCTTCACGGACATTCTTCGGACGGAGATCTTCAAGCTGGGGCGCTTCGATATCGTCGAGCGAGGCCTGATTCAGCAGGTTATCGAGGAGCAACAGCTCGGGGCGATCGACGCGCTCGAGGATGCCGAGCTGTTGGAGCTGGGAGAACAGCTCGCAGCGGAGAAGATACTCTCCGCGCGAATCGAGGAGCTTGCGGAGACCACGGCGCTCAATGTGCGAATGATCGATGTGGAATCGTCGATCCTGGACTTCACCGAGAACGTTTTTGTAAGTGACCGCGGCGACGTCTTCGATGCGATCCGGGATTTAGTGGTGAACGTCGACGTTCACTACGTGGATGACGACGAGGCGGATCCGGAGTCGCGGCAGCAGGCACAGACCCAGCGGTGGATGCGCTTAGGGGCTTCGTCGGAAGAGGCGGACGAGCTGGTGGGCCGCGATGCGGAAATCGATGAGTACCTGAGCATCAGGCAGTACGATGTGACCTTTGGTCCGGGCGACTACATCGATCTGCTCGACGCCGGTTGGGAGGCAACGACGGTTATCGAGTTCTTCCGGCTCGGGGTCCCATACGACCAAGTCGAGCGCGCCTTGGAGCACGGGATCAGCGGCGTAGATACCTACGCCAGGGAGTTCCAGCCCGAGGGAATCAGCTTTGAGGGGTATCTGGAAGCGTACGAGCGGCAGTTGCTGACCGCGGAGGACTATCTGGAGTACCGGGACGGGTATAATCGGCTTCGCTACGTCTTCGGCGCGGGCGGCGTGGCCAATGCGTTACCCATAGCCAATGCGGACTTCCGGTTTTTCGTTTTGACCGCGGGAGCGGAGTACTTCGTTACCCCGTATCAGCGGGGCTTTTTCAAGGCCAGCGCGGAAGCCGGCTTCAATTTCATGAATGTCATCTTGCCGAGCCCATACCTCCAGTTCAATGTGTACGCTGGCACCGAGCCGTTCTATCTCAAGGCGGGAGTGGGCGGCCTCGCTGAGGTCTTTCTCGGAGGGCATTTCGCCGCCTATGGCCGCGCAGGGCTCGAGCTTAACGAAGTGCTGGAGTTCAACCTCTTCGTTGGTTTTGCCGGCACCCAACCGGAAGTCTCGTATACGGACCTCGAGACTGCGCGCGGAGAAGAGGACTACGTGGGGATCGATTTTCCCTATATGGGCGCCGTCCTCGCCTTCAAGCCGTCGCAGCTTGTCCCGTTCCGCTACTGAGTTGGGTGGGACCGGGGCCAGCCCGGCTATGGTTAGCCCCGTCCCTCCGCTTCTCTGCGTCTGGGACCGTACGGTCGCCAGGGGTATCGGGAGAACTGAAAGTAGATTCCGCCTATCAAGAAGAGGACGCCGAGCACGATGAAAACCGTATACTGTGCAAGGTCCGACAGGTGGATCCCGCGCTCCAGAAGCGTAACCAAGGCTCCTGCGGCATGGACCCCTCCGATAAGCGCGCTGGCGAGGATCACCGCTACCCTGTCTACAACGAGCGCGGCAAGCCCTCCGGCTATCGCCCCGATTCCGGCGGCCACAAGCACGACGGTGTCGATTTCTCCGGTGAAGCTGACGGCGGCGCTCGCGATGACGAAGGTTCCTAGGACCATTCCGGCAAGGAAGATTGCAACGCGATAGAGGCGCGCAGCGACGAAGCCGGCAATGACTCCTCCGATGAGGGCGGGAATCCACGCAACTTCAGGGTCTCCCCCGAGTTGCGCGAAGAGCTGCGCGGCAACCGCGGCAACAACCGCGAACCCCAGAACGAAGAAGAAAACGAGACGAATCCGGTACCCAAAGAACGCGACTGCAATC